>Ga0206963_10138_pt1 | contig 25512 bp, 17 predicted proteins | sample Alteio_BWOrgHeat_28_FD_152958 | JGI IMG/M metagenome (GOLD analysis project Ga0206963, IMG submission 152958) | Enriched cells from forest soil in Barre Woods Harvard Forest LTER site, Petersham, Massachusetts, United States -... | ecosystem: Environmental > Terrestrial > Soil > Temperate forest >... | reverse complement strand
CATTTCAATATTATCAGTGGTAGATGCAATGGCACTTTGAAGTTCAAGCTTATCCTTCAGCAGTAATTCTTTACGTTCTTCAGCTTTTAATGCCGGATTAACCGTCTGATTACCGGTACCCCGGCTCATCTGGTTTATTTTATTGATATTGTCGTCAATCTGTTTCTGTATATTTTGATCCAGACCACCTTTTAATGCCAGTTTGGAAGCCAGTTCTTCATTTGTCCGGCGGAGTGCAAGTATTTCATCCCCATGATTATTGTTTAGTCCTCCGGTAGCAGCTGACGGGTTTGTTTCGAGTTCATGCAATTGATCATTCACACTTATCAGACGTTGCCTGTAATCATTCAGATTCGCCTGCTGTGCTGTCAAAGATGAAGTAAGTTCCTGTAATCCGCTCATAGCAGCCGTTGCAGCATCTCCCGGATTGGGTGTGCCGATTTTATCCCGGAAACGCTGTAGCCTGTTGCGCAATGTGTCCACTTCCCTGCTTTTAGTTTCCCTGAGACTGTCAAGTTTATACAAAGACTCTTTTGTATTAGTTGAAGATAATGAACTGAAAAACTCCTTAAACTTTACACCGATCTTATTGGATACATAGGCGGAAAGTTCAGGGTTTTCAGAACTGAATGAAACATTGATATAGTCTGTATTTGTAACCCTTTCCACCGCCAACTTCTTCAGAAGATCTTCCTGGCCATAATCGTAGAGGTTGAGAATATTCCAGACCATTTTATCCTGAGGATCGTAAGTTGATAGTAAACTGAGGTTGCTGAGGCGGTCCCTTAATATCAAACGTGCTTTTGGAATATCAGCCTTTTTAAATGCAGTGTCTTCCTTTTGTTTATCAGTCAGGTTTCTGAAAGGGCGGTCAGAATCCAGGTCATGAAGCAACAGATCATAAGAAACCATGGACAAAACAATCGGAGACTTAAACGTTTCAATCACGTTATTGATGCGTGCATCGATCTGGTTCAAATCATATATTTCCGTCAGCTGGAGACTAACTTTTTGTGTTTGTGCAAAACCGGTTGAATATTGGGCAGTGGATAAATATTCTCTTGGTACACTGATCCTGATTATCAATCCGGCAAGCAGACCTATACCGAGGCAGAAAAGTATAGTCCATCTTCTTCTCAGCAGTGCCTTAAAAAGATAAATAACATCCATGGGTAAGACTTTTACAAATTCATTTTAATGAGACGACAACAGCTTTCCTACGTAGGATAACAGATTAAACAAAAAGGAAGTGGATTATTGGAAATCCCTGGTCGACTATGAGTTTAGTGCAGGAAACTCATCCCGGGCTCGATAGATAATGTTATTGTATTCGGGTAATCAGTTGATTATGATAATCCAAACGAGTCAAAAATAATAATAAATTCCATAAAGTAAAATTTATTAGAAATCAAAGCCCTGCGTACTATTTTTTTTAAGCCGATTACAGGTAATAAAGTTATTAAGTGTCTCCCCTTCAGATGAATCTTCTAAATTAGCGGCCAGCCAACTATAGATGATGCTTAAGTTTTTGTTTTTTGCCAGTTTTTTGATTTTATTATATAGCTATATCGGATATGGCCTTCTTCTCTATTTGCTGGTAAAAATTAAACGTCTTTTTTCTAAAAAGACATCTACTGAGTCCGATCCGTATTATGAACCGGAAATAACGCTTATTGTCGCTGCGTACAACGAAGAAGATATTATAGAGCAGAAAATTAAAAACAGCCTGGATCTCGATTACCCTTCTGATAAACTCAGGCTGATTTTTGTTACCGACGGATCTGTAGACGCTACTCCCGGGATCATTGGCAAATACAATCAAATTAAATTACTTCACGAGGAGGGTCGTAAAGGAAAGCTTTCCGCTATGAACCGGGCCATAAAATTTGTTGAAACTCCCTATATCATTTTCAGTGATGCGAATACCCTGCTCAACAGCGAATCCGTTCGTGAAATTGTAAAACATTATGCAGATCCCCGGGTTGGTGGGGTGGCCGGCGAGAAAAAAATCATTTCACAGGTGAGGGATAAGGCAGTTGCTGCGGGTGAAGGCATATACTGGAAATATGAATCCTTTTTGAAAAGACTGGATTCTGAGTTCTATTCAGTAGTAGGAGCAGCCGGAGAACTATTTTCAATTCGTACCTCACTTTTTCATGAAGTGCCACCAGATACAATTATTGAAGATTTCGTACAATCATTACAGTTATGTAAAGACGGCTGGCTGGTCCGATATGAGCCTAACGCTTATGCAACTGAATCAGCTTCTTCTTCAATGCAGGAGGAACAAAAACGAAAAGTACGCATTGCTGCGGGGGCATTTCAGGCAATGATCATTCTTAAAGGCCTTTTTAATGTATTCCGCTACCCAGTTTTATCCTTTCAATTCATTTCACATCGTATTCTAAGATGGACCTTATGTCCGCTTTGCCTGGTGACAGGCCTTATTTCAAATCTCCTGCTTGTTTATTATAACGAGGGTCGTTTATACATCGTAGTTTTACTAGCCCAGATCGTATTTTATGCAATGGCTTTTACAGGGTGGTTATTTGCCAGAAAAAACATTAAAGCAAAAATCTTTTACGTTCCTTACTACTTCTTATTCATGAATTTGTCAGTGTTTCTGGGCTTTTACAGACATCTCAGAAAAAAGCAAACAGCGGTTTGGGAAAAAGTAGGGAGGCACATTCATACATAAAACTGATCTTCTTCATCATTTGATAATACCATAAGGCCAAAAAAAGGTTTAGCAATATTTGGATCTTAGGAAAAAATACTTACTTTTATCGTAGAATTTCTAACAATCCCGTTCAATTCCTTTGAATCCCTTTAATCCCAACCAGTTCGGCCTTAATCAGCCATCTATCCTTGAAATCCCCCGATTGCTGATTTTTTTCTAATTAATAAATGATTGTCTATCCATATCTGAGGTTTAGCCTTTGATACCAATACCCGTGTTTAACCGCGAATCGCAAATTCCAACCTACTGAGGAACAGAGTCTAAATTAATTAATGACTTCTGCCCATGAAAAAGCAAATTTTAGCAGTAGATGATAGTAAGGCGATACGGTTTTTGCTTCAGACAGTTCTCGGAAAATCATACCAGGTAATCACAGTGCCAGACGGATGTTCTGCCATGCATTGGTTATCTAAGAGAAATTTTCCCCATCTGATCATTGCAGATCCGCAGTTACCAGATCTTGAAAACTGGGAATTGATTCAACAACTTGCATCTAGTGGAATTTATAAAAATATTCCGGTGATGGTTTTGTCCGGATTAGGTGTGGAAGAAACGGAAGAAAAATGTGCTGCTTATAAGGTTCAGAATTATTTCCTGAAACCTTTCAACCCGGTGGACCTGGTGAACGCGGTACAACTATTGATAGAAAATAAATCTTTTGACACCTATTACCCAATGAAAGCAGTTTAATCAACTACAAACGTATTCCTGAAAATCAAACCTTAACCTGATTATGGATTTTACATTTCTACCAAAAACAACTTATAAAGGAAAAGCTTTTGTAAGATATAGTATACGTGCAAAAGAAGTTTCTGCAAGTCCCCTTGTGATTCAAAATGGGTTTTACTACATTGGCAAAAATCCTGCCAATATTGAGAAACTGGTAAAACTTTTCAAACGTGGTTATGCTTCAGACAGCATAGATAATGCACGCGCCGAATTAAAACGTTCCATTGAGCAGGAAAAAAATACCATTCCCGAAGTAATATTTTGTGAATCGAGTTTTGAATTTTCAGCTGTAAAAAGTTTCGTACAGTTCCTTAACAGCAACCCTGCATTCACTGCCATTCCTTTCATTATGGATTCCACACATCTGTGTGATATTGAAATGAACCTTTATAAAAAGCATATGCTTGCCGATGATATTATACAAATCGAATCGGCAGAACAAAATGCACTATTCAGTAAAGTACGTTTTCTGAATAAGGTGAAAGCAAAAGCAGAAGAAATGAAAAGCAGTCTCAAAGAAGATGAGGCACTTGTAGTACCTACAATAAACATTCATAGTATTTTAAAACGCAGTTTCGATATTCTTGTTTCATTAACAGCCCTCCTGTTATTAAGTCCTTTATTTTTATTCATTGCGCTTGCTATACGGATTGAATCCAAGGGACCCATATTTTATATTTCTAAAAGAGCCGGCCGAGGATATAGAATTTTTAACTTCTATAAATTCAGGACGATGTTTGCAGGAGCTGATCTTCGCATCCAGGAGTTTTCTCACCTGAATCAATATGCGGAAGGTTCTGCACCGAAGAATCCTTCTTTCTTTAAAATAAATAACGACCCGCGTGTTACCAGAGTTGGTGCTTTCCTGCGGAATTCCAGCCTGGATGAATTACCCCAGCTCCTCAATGTATTGTTGGGAGATATGTCTCTGGTAGGAAATCGTCCATTGCCACTGTATGAAGCTGCAACGTTAACCACGGACCAGTGCGCACAACGTTTTCTAGCTCCTGCAGGAATTACAGGTCTTTGGCAGATTAAGAAAAGAGGCCACGAGGATATGTCGGCCGAAGAAAGGATCAACCTGGATATTGACTACGCTAATAAATACAATTTCATGTATGATCTCTGGATCATGGCCAATACGCCTTCTGCACTGATTCAAAAATCCAGCGCTTAGTTTTCATGGGTCATTATTAGGCATTATCTTCCCGAAATGAATTCTTCCGGAGAAGGTAATCAGGCCCTGGTATCCATTATAACCCTGAATTATAACCGGGCGGAGATTACTGCGGCATTTCTTGAATCCAGCAAATACCTGCTTTATCCGCATTACGAAATCCTGGTATGCGATATGGCTTCCTCTGTTAATCCCTCAACTGTATTCGATGTAACGGATTATCCTAATACCAGACTTTTGCTCAGTGAAAAAAACCTTGGTTTTGCAGGCGGCAATAACTGGGGTATGCATCAGGCTAAGGGGGATTTTATTTTTATAGTCAATAACGATACCGAACTGACACCGGAAATCATTGACCTCCTTCTGGAACCTTTCTTTCGCAATGCGACTATAGGCGTAGTTTGTCCTAAGATTAAATATTTCAACGATAAACAGATTATCCAATATGCAGGTTTCAGTCCAATGAATCTGTACACCGGAAGAGCTTTTGCCATCGGAGATTTTGAACAGGACAACGGGCAATATAATACTTCAGGAATCACCGGTGGTGCACATGGTTGTGCGATGATGGTAAAAAAAGAGGTGATAGAGAAAACCGGAATGTTCCCCGAGAAATTTTTCCTGTATTATGAAGAATGGGATTGGTCAGCGCGTATTCAGAAAGCAGGCTACAAAATCTGGTATCAGTCGGAAGCTGTTATTTATCACAAAGAATCCATGTCGGTCGGAAAAGAAAATCCGATGAAAGTGTATTACCATACCAGAAACCGGATTTTATTTATGCGGCGGAACTGCAATCTGTTTCAACTATTCGTTTTTAGTTTTTTCTTCACTTTCATATCCCTGCCGAAAGCGGTCTTCAAGTATCTTAAAACAGGACAGATGGAGCAGGTGAAATGGTTTATGAAGGGAGTATTTTATAATCTTACTCATAACAGTAAAAGCGCAATATAGTGTGAGAGTGTGAGAGTGTGGGAATAAAACTAATTCACACTCTCATACTTGCATCCTAACTCTTGTTCTCTGTGAATGATTTGGGCGTATGTATAAATTCTGTCCGCTTTTTTTTCATTTGCAGAACAGCGCGGATCATAGAAATCATGAGGAGTGGAACACGGCTCAGAGCCCTCAGGGTTTGTATACTATAAAAACTGCTGGGAATAGAAATAAACAACGTTAAAAAATACAGGCCCATCATGGTAATCCATATGGGCGGTGAAGGTTGCAGCAACGGCAGATGAAAAACATATTGAACAATCAGTGTAGCAATCAGGATGCAAAAAACAACCAGGGTCAGCACACGGGGGAGCAAAAGATTCTGAAAGAATTTATTGTAAAAAAGAATTGTTTTCTGCGCCTTTTTCATATCTGTGTCAAAGAATCTGCGCAGATGGTTTAGCTGTGCTTCAAGCCACCGCACGCGCTGTTTTTCGAATACACCTGCACTGGCTACCTTTTCATCATATACGAATGCATCATCGAGAAATTCCATTTTAATTTTTCGCTGCATCAATTGCATATCGATCTCCCGGTCTTCTCCGGGATTTTCAAGTATTTCCTGCGATGAAAATATTTCCCTGATCAGGCTGTTTTTAAAAGCCATACCGGAACCAATCGGTGCTGCTGATAAACCTGCAAAAGCAGGACCCCGACGAAAAAGGTTAATGTTAATTTCTTCGCTCATCGCGTCGAGCAGGGCTACCGCAGTATTTTTATTTTTTGCAGTACGATGGCATTGCACCGCCAGATATCCTGCATGGAAAGCAGCATTTATTTTTTCCAGACAGCCGGGTGCCATAATGTTATCCGCATCCAGGATCATAACAATATCTGAAAAAGCCACGATGGGTGATTCAAGTGCCGCATGTAAAGAGCGGGATTTCATATTGAGATCAACCTCCAAAACATTCACAGGTATCTTTCTCAATTCATTTACTGATTCCGGTTTTAATTTATCTGCTATAACGGTTACTGTAAAACGTGAATCAGGATAATCGTGCAGCTTAGCCTGTCGCGCCGTATCCAGAATGATATTGTCTTCACGCAGACAAGGAATGAGTATGGCAATCTGGTATTTATCGTTTTGTATTCCGAATTTCTTACCCCTCATCACCAGACCGCATAATGCTATCACAAAGAGATAAACTGTGTTTGCAGCAAAATAAATAAATACCGCCCAGCTAAAAATATGGCCAATAAAATAAAAAGTATTCATATCGTTCTGAAAGGCTTATAAAATGATTTTGTTGCCAGAGCCATCATGGGATTATCACCCGATGAATCTCCATATGCATAAATTTCTTCATATTCATTCAGGTTCCATTGCTCACGAATATTTAAAGCTTTTTGTATTCCATGGTTATTTTCTCCTTCTATTTTACCCGTAATCAGTCCATTTTTAATTTCCAGTTTCGTTGCAATCAATTGCAAAGAAAGACTTTCAGACCATTTCCTAATCCAGTTGCCTGCAGAAGCAGATACGACTACAATCTCAAAATTCCGGGAACGGAGAACATTGATCTCTGATAATGCACCCGGACGTACAATACCCGGAATAATTTTTTCTGCAAACAAATCACATTTCTCCTGAAAAACCTGCTCATCCATTCCGGCAAAAAAATAGGTAAGGATTTTTTCTTTCGCCAGATTGTTCGACAGCCAATTCAATTTATAGGCGATGAGCCAGGGTGTATGTAATATAAAACCAAAGTAGAAAGAAGTTCTGCCTTTTTGAAATTTAATGATTTCAAGCAATGTATCTTTTGTGGTAATGGTCCCGTCAAAATCAAAAAACGCAATTTTCTTTCCACTCACAATTTCATTTTTTTAAACTGGAATTCCGGGATAATCTGAATGATCTTCATAATATATCTCCAATACCATTTTACATATATAACATTCTTTTTTTTAAGATAAGCATTATAAATATTGTTTGCAACCTGTTCCGGTGTTGATGTGATGGATTTTGGTAGTTGTTGATTTTCAGTCATTTTTGTATAAACAAAACCTGGCTGTACCGTCATGACGTGAACCTGCTCTTTAAAACATTTATTCCGGAGACCTGAGAGATAAGTTGTAAAGGCTGCTTTGGCGCTTCCGTAAATGAGTTTGCTGGCCCGGCCCCGGTCGCCTGCCACAGAACTTATTCCTATGATAGTTCCTTTTTTTTGAGCGATATAATATTTTGCAATGACATTTAAAATTGAAACAGCTCCGGTGTAATTAGTGTCAATCATTCTTTTTGTCAAATCCCAGTCGTCAAATGATTTTTCTTCGTCTTCCAGAATACCAAAAACACAAATACTGATATCCGGTTTAGGTTCAAGTGAGTTAAAAAATCCTGCATGCGTTTCATATTCGAGGGCATTAAAAGCCAATGAATTGCAATTTACTCCATAACGGATACGTATATCCGACTCAAGTGGTTTCAGCTGTTCTGGCTTTCTTGCAGCCAGCTGCAGATCGAATTTGCCGGATGCAAATTTTTTTGCAATGGCCATCCCTATATCAGAACTGGCGCCAAGTATAAGTACAGTTGCCATGGGAATCAGTTAGTTGTTAATAATAACCTGTCGGACTGGACCGAACGTATCCTGCCATCCGGATCATATTTCCCGATAATAGCCTTGAATTTTTTCAGGTCAGGGTAACTATGCCAAAAGATATCAGGTTTCATCCGGGCATCCTTCGACATATAAATACGACCTCCGTATTGAAGTACAACCTGATCAAGCTCATCAAGGAATTCCAGCAATCCGGTTTTTACAGGAAAATCCAGTGCAAGTGTATATCCTTCCTTTGGAAATGAAATAATACTCTCCTGTTTACCAAAAACTTTGAGAACAGCCAGAAAGGAGCCGAGACCTTTATCGCTGATGCGCTGAAGGATTTCAATCAGTCCTTTTTTTGCTTCAAGCGGAAGAACAAACTGATATTGAACAAATCCCTTTTTTCCATAGCCACGATTCCAATGAAGTATGGCATCCAGAGGATAAAAAAAAGCAGAATACCCAATTATATTATTGATTTCTTTTTTGAAATTTTTGGCATAAAAGAGAAAATTAAAAGCTTTAACAGTATAAGCGTTCAGCACCCAGGATGGAAGGCTGAAAGGAAAATTAATTTGTCTTTTAGCCGGAATTTGCAAAGGATCTTTTTTTTGTTTTTCATTTAGTTCCGCCAAGGCTGCATGTTCTCCCAGCATAAGGATACCTCTTCCGAACTGGGGACCCTTTTTAAGACAATCGATCCATGCTACGGAATATGTATAATGTCTGTATTCACTAAAAAGGTTAATCAGCTCCTCAAGGTTAGAAGCTTTTATTTGTTTTTGACGGATATATGAAGTTTCTATTTTTTTAAGTCTGAATCTGGTCCTGCTTATCAGACCTGTTAATCCCATTCCCCCGCAGGTTGCCTCAAATAAATCAGGATTGATTTCCTTTGAACAAAATATGGTTTCACCAGAGGCCAATATAATATCCATATCGAGGATATGTTTCGAAAATGATCCATCGATATGATGATTTTTTCCATGCACATCACTGGCAACCGCACCGCCTACCGTAATGAATTGTGTACCGGGTGTAACCGGTAGAAACCATCCTGCTGGTATAATCACTTCCAGAATCTGGTCGAGCGTTATTCCGCTCTGACATTCGAAAATACCTGTCTGTCTTTCGAAGGATAGTATCTTGTCGAATTTCAGGGTTGATATGGTATTCTTTGCCAGTGATGCGTCGCCGTAACAACGGCCATTACCTCGCGGAATAAAGGAATCATTCCCTGACATAATCTGCCTGAGCTGTTCTTCAAAAGCAAAATATTCTTCGTTGGATTCTATAACAGGATAATTACCCCAGTTGGCAATTTGCTTCTTCATTTGTTAAAAATGGTTATGTCACGTAAATATAAAATCACATAGATGCTGATAACCCACAGGGCAAGCGTGATCTGTATGAAGAAGTCTTTATATAGGATTTCCGTTGGTGAGCCGGATTTTTTGAGTACGAAAGTAATCTGAAGGTAACGCATCAGGCCTGCAATGACAAAAAGGGAAGAATAATATAATCGGTATGTGCCCAGCCGCATTACTGTCATCGGAGAAACCGTATAATTTATATATGCAACGATGATAATGGCGCTGGATAGTCCCAGCATGGTATTCAGAAAATCCAGGTTGTACCCGCTCATTGATTTTCGCATATCTGTTCCTGTAGAACTTTTCAGGAGCAGGTCGTCTCTCCGCTTGGCGATAGCCATGAAAAGAGATAATAGAAAAGTCATGATGATGAGCCATTCCGAAGTATCCACTTTTGAGATCACTGCACCGCCTTTTACACGGAGTACAAAACCTGAAGAAAGCATCAGGATATCGAGAATGGCAATATTTTTAAGCCCGAATGAATAAAACAGGTTGATAAAAAAATAAAGTCCCAGGATAAACAAGAATAGAAAATTTGAATCGGCCAGATAACCCAACAGAATTCCAGCCAAGATCAGGCAAATACAGAGAATGACTGCAGCTGGTTTTTTCACTTTACCAGATGCCAGCGGCCTTTTGCTTTTTACCGGGTGTTTACGGTCGTCTTCAATATCGCGGTAATCATTAATAATATAAATACCGGATGCAAAAAAACAAAATGCTATAAACCCCTCCAAAATATGGGGAATCCTGGATGGGACAAAAAATTGTCCTGCAAAAAAAGAGGGAACTATTAAAAAAAGATTTTTTGCCCAGTCTTTGGGCCTCAGCAGCCTTATATAATATTTCATTCGGGAAAAACTATGGTCAATATACAACCATATTCTGTTTTCCACAAGACTACCGTAATTCTGAAAGCATAATATAATTGGATTAATTTTGGTTTCCTTCATGAACAGGACTTCCACGGAGATATTATCAAGCCCGATTGAGTACCTGAAAGGTGTAGGTCCGCAGCGTGCGTCAATTTTGCGTAAAGAGCTCGGTATAGATACCTTTCGTGATCTCCTCGAATTATATCCTTACAGGCATATTGACAAATCGCATACTTCATCCATATCAGAAATATCTCCGGAAACGGATTTTATACTCATAGCCGGCACCCTGGGTTCTTTACAAATTCTAGGTCTGGGGAAATCAAAAAGACTTGTTTCCACACTTAAAGATGCTTCTGGAACAATCCAGATGGTCTGGTTTCAGGGAATTTCCTGGATGGAGAAAAATCTGCATCCGGGATTCAGGTACAGGGCATATGGAAGAATTGGATATTTCAATGGAGAGCCACAACTAACCCATCCTGAAATAGAAGGATTTGATGAAATAAAAGGTGATACTTCCCCTCTGGAACCCATTTATCCAAGCACCGAAAAATTAAAATCCAGATCTCTGGGAGGAAGGCAGATAGCAAAACTAACCCGTCAGCTACTTTCCCAACTACAGGAAAAGAATCTTCCGGAATTCATTCCTTTGGAAATAACAAATAAAAACGAATTAATTTCCCGTTTCAAGGCATTTCAGTCCATACATTTCCCTTCTACAGTTAAAGCCTATCATCAGGCTTTATTCCGGCTGAAATTTGAAGAATTATTTTTAAACCAGGTTCGTACTGGCATGATAAAAACCCAGCGGCAAAAGCAATCCCGCGGGGTGATATTCAGTCAGGTTGGTCCCATTTTCAATGATTTCTATTCAAAGGTTCTTCCTTTTGAGCTTACGGGTGCCCAGAAAAGGGTTCTCAAAGAAATTAGGCAGGACACAGCTACTGGTCACCAGATGAACAGGCTGTTACAGGGTGACGTGGGCAGTGGTAAAACCATGGTGGCCCTCCTTACCATACTCCTGGCCGTTGATAACGGCTTCCAGAGCTGCCTCGTAGCACCAACGGAAATCCTCAGTAACCAGCACGCCGCAAACTTTTCCGAAATGCTGGAGGGCTTACCTGTTACTGTTAAGATGTTGACGGGTTCGGTAAAATCAGCTACCAGAAGAAAAATACTTGAAGAGCTTGCCAATGGATCCGTGCAAATTCTGATAGGAACACATGCCGTTCTTGAAGATCCGGTCTTATTTAAGAATCTAGGATTAGCAATCATCGACGAGCAGCACCGTTTTGGGGTAGCACAACGTGCAAGGATCTGGAAAAAAGCCCAAATTCCACACCATGTACTGGTGATGACCGCGACTCCAATTCCAAGAACCCTGGCCATGACAGCTTATAACGATCTTGACTACAGTGTAATTGATGAGTTACCTCCCGGAAGGCAACCAGTCAGAACGGTGCAGCGTTATGAATATAACAGGCCTAAAGTGATGGATTTTATAAAAGAAGAGATTAAAAAAGGCAGGCAGGCCTATGTCATTTTCCCCCTGATCGAAGAATCAGAAAAGCTTGATTATGAGAACCTGATGAAGGGTTACGAAAATCTGAAAGCCTATTTTCCCGAGCCCGCATATTATGTTAGTATGGTTCATGGCAGGCAAAAACAGGAAGTACGGGAAACAAACATGAAACGTTTTATATCGGGAGACACGCAGATCATGGTTGCAACCACCGTCATAGAAGTAGGCGTACATATTTCCAATGCAACGGTTATGGTGGTTGAAAGCGCTGAGAAATTCGGGCTTTCCCAACTACATCAGCTGAGGGGCCGGGTAGGAAGAGGCGCCGACCAGAGTTATTGTATTCTTGTTACGGGCAACAAACTGGGAACTGAGGCGAAGGAAAGGATCAGGATCATGTGTGAAACGACAGATGGATTCCGGATTGCAGAAAAAGATATGGAGCTTCGTGGTCCGGGAGATATCGCAGGTACCCGTCAAAGCGGATTATTGGATTTTAAACTGTCGGATATCGTGCTTGACCGGGATATCCTTCAAAAAGCCGTAAAAGCGGCCAGCGAATTATTGGAAAAAGATCCGGATCTGGATTTGCCTATCCATAATGGATTGCGCCAACAGTTGGTGCATGAAAAAGGTAAAACACCCTGGAGCCGGATTTCGTAATGAGGCGCGTTAAAATCATACCATTGAAACAAAAGCTATTCATATTTTTTGCTTTATCCGGTAGTTTCATATCAGGGCTGCAAGCGCAGAATGGTTCGGGAAGCCTGGAGTTCATCGAAAATAGAGGTCAGTGGGACAGTACGATCAGGTACAGGGCTGATATGCCCAATTCAACTTTCGTGTTGCAGAAACATGGATTTTCAGTACTACTGCAAAATCCTTCAGATATGGAGGCTCTGAGGCAGGCTCTTCACGGTGTTCCGTCAACTGTCAACACTTCCGAAAATTCAGATAATTCTTCCGCCGGTAAGAAAACAGATCAGACCTCAACACTTACCGCCACCATGCCGCCTGTAACAAACCCATCGGTACCGCCTGATGTAGGTGGTGTTGTATCAAAAGGAAATAGTAACAATACTGCAAATACCAGCCTTCTGATGCATTCGCATTATTATCAGGTGGAATTTCTCAATAGTTCAGAACTATCCGAGATCAGTGGCGACAAAGGCCTGAATACTTATAATAATTATTTTGTTGGGAATGATGCTTCAAAATGGCAGCCTAATTGTAAAGTTTTTCAGGCAGTCGTTTATAGAAATATTTACCCGAATATTGATTTACGATATTATACAGACAACGGACAGTTAAAATACGACCTGGTAGTTCACCCCGGTGGTAATCCGGATAATATAATTCTGAAATATAAAGGAGCCAGTAAGCTGATTGTAAAAAGCGGACAAATAACTGTCCATACTTCCGTAGGTGACGTGAAGGAAATGATCCCGCATACTTACCAGTTTTCAAATGAGGGCAATAAAGATGTGGAATGTACATACGTCGCCGGTCCCGGAAATACCGTCCATTTCCATGTAAATAATTATTCACCTTCTGCCACACTGATCATTGACCCCACTTTGATCTTTTCAAGTTTTACAGGTTCTCATTCTGACAATTGGGGATATACAGCCACTTACGATGAGAACGGGAACTTCTATTCAGGAAGTATCACGCTGAATACGGTTAATAATAATGGTAACGGATTTCCAACGAGTCCCGGTGCTTTCCAGACGGTATGGAAAGGGGGTGATGCTACGGATGGTCCTTACCAATATGATATCACTATCATGAAATTCAGCAGCGACGGAAGAAGTCGTTTATACGCGACCTATCTCGGTGGTCTTGGAAATGAACAACCTCATAGCCTGGTCGTAGACCAGGCTGGCAACCTGGTGGTTGCTGGAAGAACCAGTTCGCCCGATTTCCCCAATGTTAACAGTTTAGGAATAAAAGACGTTCTAAAAGGTGGGTATGATATTATTCTGACCAAATTTAACGCCACAGGAACGAGCCTCATCGGTTCCAGGATTATTGGTGGGAGTGCAAACGATGGAGTAAATATTGCTCCGAAATATTCAAATAATATTGTTCCGATGGGTCAGAGCTCACTGCGCCTGAACTATGGTGACGATGGAAGAAGTGAGGTGATACTGGATAATGCAGGTAACGTTTATCTGGCTTCCTGCACCGCATCAACTGATTTTCCTGTAACTGTAAATGCATTTCAGAAAAATAATGCCGGTCATCAGGACGGAGTGTTTATCAAAACCTCTCCCGACCTGAGCCAGATTCTCGCAAGCACTTACCTGGGAGGAAATAATGATGATGCTGCATTCGCACTAGCGCTGAATCCCGGCAATGGTAATGTATATATTGCGGGAGGTACTGCCAGTACAAATCTGAAGGGAACAGGCAATGGTAAAGTTGTATCTGCAGCAAATAACGGAGGTATTGATGGATTTTTATCCATTGTCAGCGGTGACGGCGGGACACTTATCAAGACTTCTTATTTCGGTACCTCAGGCACCGAAGTACTTTATGGAGTTCAATTCGACAATCTGGGATACCCTTATATTATGGGAACAACTACCGGAGTATGGCCGGTTATCAATGCCAGTTTCAGTCAGAAAAACGGAAAACAATTTATCGCCAAATTACAACCGGATATTTCGGCGTATATCTATTCCACGGTATTTGGCAAAGGTTCTACATATCCGGATATATCCCCTACCGCTTTTCTTATTGACCGGTGCGAAAATGTATACGTTGCCGGTTGGGGGGGGAGGCATAGAAATAGAAGGTAACGGAGCGGCCGTTTATCATAATTCCAGAACGACCGGACTGACCGTTACTCCTGACGCATTGAAAAAAACAACAGACGGTGATGATTTTTATTTTTTCGTGATGAAAAAAGATGCAGTCAGCCAGTTGTATGGAAGTTTTTTTGGTCAGACCGGGGGGCTGGGTAATCATGTTGACGGAGGGACAAGCAGGTACGACAAACAGGGTATTATTTACGAAGCTATTTGTGCAAATTGTTATGGCATGGGTGCTTTCCCAACCACGAAGGGTGTGTGGGCACCTGTGAACGGAACGGGTTCACAAGGTTGTAACCTGGCGGCTGTAAAAATCGCTTTTAACTATGCCGGAGTAGGCGCTGATCCAAAATCACTTATTGATGGCCGTTATGACAGTATGGGTTGCGTACCCCTGCAGGTACTTCTAAAAGATACCCTGCACAATGCAAAACTCTATATTTGGAGTTTTGGAGATATGAGTCCGGATTCCACTACGACTTCGTACCAGGTATTACATACTTATAATGCAGTGGGTACTTATCGGGTCAGGCTAATAACAATAGATTCAACTACCTGTAACATCAGTGATACAGCCTTCCTGGATATTCTTGTAAGGTCAGACAAAGCTATATTGGGATTTGACATCGCCAAACAACCACCCTGCCAGTCCCTCAATTACCTTTTCACAAATGTTTCAACACCACCTGCCGGCAAACCATTTGCGCCCGGATCATTTACATGGTATTTTGGCGATGGAACAAAATCGCCGGGACTGAGTCCGGTTCCTCATACTTATGCTGCTCCGGGTGCCTACCAGGTTCAACTGGTATTAGTAGATACCAACTATTGTAATTATCCGGACACTTCGACCCAGACATTAAGGGTTTCACCTTTTGTGAAAGCTCAGTTTACTGTACCCGATGGCTGTGCACCTTATACCGCGTATTTCAATAATACTTCCCTGGCGGGACAATCATTTTTCTGGACTTTTGGAAATGGGAGCTCTTCAAACTTAGAAAATCCAAGCACTGTTTATACGGATACGGGAACATACACCATTACGCTCCTTGCAATAGATTCTAACACATGTAACATTGCAGATTCAACTGTTAGTTACGTTCACGTTTATCCGAAACCCACTGCGGGCTTCAGTTTTCTGCCAGTACCCGCACAGTATAATACACCCACTGTTTTCAATAATTTTTCTTCCGGAGCTACCAATTATGAATGGCTTTTTGGTGATGGTGATTCAACACTTAAAAATAATCTGGATACGACAGTTCACCAGTATCAGTCGACAGGTACTTTTAATGCCTGTCTTGTTGCCTTTAATCAGTTTGGATGCTCTGACACTATATGTCATCCTGTTGAAAGCCTGATCAATCCATTATTGGATGTTCCCAATGCTTTCACACCCGGAAGATTTGGCCAAAACAGTATCATTCTGGTGAAAGGTTTTGGGATTGCTGCGATGGACTGGAAAATATATAATCGCTGGGGACAGGTAGTATTTGAATCCAATAGTCCTTCCATGGGCTGGGATGGAACGTACAGAGGTGCTTTACAACCCATGGATGTTTATGCGTATACGCTCGAGGCGACTTTCTTTGATGGAACCAAGACCCGGCGAAAAGGGGATATAACTCTGATAAGATAGGCTTTACACTTTTATTTAACAGTTTTCATTTCAATGAACCCTTCATCTTTGCACACTATAAAAAAAATCAGTTTGTTCAAAAAACAGCTATTTTCTTTTTTTGTTCTTGCACTTGTTTCACTACATGTTTCAGCACAGACTGAAGTTCCCAACCTGGAATTCATTGAAAATAAAGGGCAGTGGGACTCCCATGCATTGCTCAAAGCAAATATTGGAAACGGTAGTTTATATTTTCACAAAAAAGGCATTACAGTAGTACTGCATAACAATACGGAAATAAATAAACTGATTGCAGCACATGCCCCTTTCACCAGGTCAGATACAGCCAGTCACCCTGCTATACAAAGAACAGTTAATGGCAGACCTGCCATGCTTCGTTCACATGCGTATTCAGTAAACTTTCTGAATATGAATGAAGCAACTGAAATCATTCCGGATAAACCCCTGGACACTTATAATAATTATTTCATCGGTAATGATTCAACCAAATGGGCCAGGAACTGCCGCATTTTTCAGGGAGTCACTTATAAAAATATTTATCCCGGAATTGATCTTCGCTACTATACAGATAATGGTAATCTGAAATACGATCTCATCATACATCCCGGTGCTGATCCGAATAATATTGCCATGCAATACGAGGGGCTCGATGGACTAACGGTTACAAATAACCGCTTGTTATTAAAAACATCTGTAGGAGATGTTAAGGAAATGGAACCCAACTCCTACCAGTCGGGTGATAACGGAAGAGAATCTGTACCGGTAAAATATCGTGTTTCCAAGGGTAATGTAGTTCGGTTTGATATCAGGAATTATAATAACAAACAGGTACTTGTTATTGATCCGACCCTTGTATTCTCAACTTTTACGGGCAGTATCGCATCCAACTGGGGTTTTACAGCTACTCCTGGCCCTGATGGTACTTTTTTTGCCGGAGGCATTGTATTCGCAGATGGTTTTCCTGTTTCACCAGGTGCTTTTCAATCGAATTTCCAGGGGGGGTCGTTCGATGTGGGTATTATGAAATTCAGCAGCAATGGACGAAACAGAATATACGCTACTTATATAGGTGGTGATGCTAATGAATGCCCGCACAGCATGTACTCAGATCCACAGGGAAACCTGGTTGTGATGGGCCGTACTTATTCGCAGAATTTCCCGCACAATATTTTTTTTGGTAAACCCGGCTATTGCGAATTATTTGTTGTTAAATTAAATACTACCGGAACAGGACTTATTGGTGCTGCCCTCGTAGGTGGAAGTAATTATGATGCTGTAAATATAGAAGATCAGTTAAATCAGGAAAATGGTGAGAGTGAGGTTGCCACATCTCTCATAAAAAATTATGGTGATGATTCACGCAGTGAAGTTATCCTGGACGGATCCAATAATATTTTAGTAGCAACCTGCTCCAGGTCAAAAGATGATTTCCCCGTTACTCCAGGGGCATTTCAAACAACATTCGGTGGTGGAAAACAGGATGGTGTTGTTTTAAAACTTTCGCCGGACTGCAGTCAGCTGATCTGGGCAAGTTTTCTTGGTGGATCTGGTGAAGATGCGTGTTTCGTATTAAAAATAAATCCCCTTACCAATGATATTTATGTTGCGGGCGCAACCAATAGTACGGATATGAATGGAAATAAAACCGGTGTGATGCAACCGGCATATGGAGGTGGAATAAGTGATGGTTATATTTCGATTATCAGTAGTGATGGCAGTACTTTAAAAAAGACAACTTATTTAGGTACTACTGGTTTCGATGCGATTTATGGAATTGAATTTGATAAAAAAGGGTTCCCTTATGTAATGGGATCAACCACTGGCAAATGGGTAACCACACCCAATGTAGGTTTTATAAACCCTGGTGCCAAGCAATTTGTGGCAAAACTGCAACCGGATCTTTCTGCTTATGTTTATTCCACAACATTTGGTTCTGCCGCTCCCAATCCCAATATTTCACCTGTGGCTTTCCTTGTTGACCGTTGCGAAAATGTATACGTTTCAGGATGGGGTGGATGGCTTTATGCAGGTGCTGATCCGTATGGTTTAGCGGGTACCGGAGGTATGCCGGTAACAGCAAATGCAATTAAAAAAATAACCGATAACAGGGATTTCTATTTTATCGTTATACAAAAAAATGCTTCTGCATTATTATATGGAACTTATTTCGGGCAAATGGATGGTCCCAGAAGTATCAGTGAGCATGTGGATGGAGGAACAAGCCGTTATGACAAAAACGGAGCCATTTACCAAGCTATCTGTGCAAACTGTGCAGGCAATAGTCTTACACCATTCCCAACCTCACCGGGTGTATGGTCACCCAGAAACGGAACAGGAGGAGAAGGTTGCAATCTTGCAGCTGTGAAAATCGCATTTAATTTTGCAGGTGTTTCTGCTGATCCCCGCTCACTGATCGACGGGCGATATGATAGTTCGGGATGTGTACCGTTGCAGGTTCTTTTTGTTGATACAGCCCATAACGGTAAAAAATATATCTGGAATTTCGGGGACGGTTCTCCTGATACCTCCATAACTGGTTTTCAGATTTTTCATACTTATACTACTACCGGATATTTTCATGTTACTGAAGTTGCTATTGATTCCAACAGCTGTAATACGGCTGATACCGCTTATCTGAATATACGGGTGAGAACAGACCGGGCCATCATCGATTTTGATATTGCCAAAGCCGGGTTGTGTACTTCACTCAGTTATAATTTTACCAATACCTCCATTCCGCCGCCAACAAAACCATTCCAGCCCGGGGATTTCACATGGGATTTCGGAGACGGCACCCGCGTGCCTGCACCTAATCCGGTTGGCAGTACGAATCATACTTATGCTAATACTGGAACTTATATGGTCCGGCTCGTTCTAAATGACACGAGTTATTGTAATTATCCAGACAGTCTTACCGACACATTAAGAGTTTCACCTATCGTAAAAGCGCAATTTGAAATCAGTGATGGCTGTGCTCCATATTTTGCCAGTTTCAATAATACATCGCTGGCTGGCCAAAAATTCACCTGGGACTTTGGAGATATGTCTCCACCTTCCAATCAATCTAATCCCACCCATTTATACTCAGATACCGGAACTTATACCATTCATTTGGAAGCTATAGACAGCGCAACCTGTAATATAGTATCTGATACTTCCATAACCATACATGTTCATGGAAAGCCAACGGCCATTTTCAATACAACACCACAGCCGCCTGAATATAATGTGCCTACCGTTTTTCACAATGGTTCCATAGGAGCAACACACTATACCTGGTATTTCGGTGATTTAGATTCAACGGATAAACAATCTGCCGACACAGTGATTCATCAATATCAGGCCACGGGAACTATAAGCGCCTGCCTGGTTGCTTATAATCAGTATGAATGTGCAGATACTGTATGTCACGATGTTTCTGCGCTTGTCAATCCGCTGTTGGATGTACCCAATGCATTTACTCCCGGAAGGTTTGGAGAAAACAGCGTTATCCAGGTAAGGGGATTTGGGATCGTAACAATGAACTGGAAAATTTATAATCGTTATGGGCAGCTTGTCTTTCAATCGAATACGCCTTACCTGGGATGGGACGGAACCTTTAATGGTACTCCCCAACCCATCGGGGTTTATGCTTATACATTGGAAGCAACTTTTGCAGACGGATCGAAAACAACCAAGACAGGAGATATCACGTTAATTAGGTAAAATGTATCTTTGTAAGTCCTTCTCAGAAACTCTGTACCGATGATGCGGATTCGAAATTTTTTAATGTGTGTTCTAATACAGGCGGCGGGCGGATTAACACTGGAAGCCCAGGATCTTCATTTTTCACAATGGTTCAATGAACCACTTCTGACCAATCCTGCAAATACAGGATTTATTCCGGATGCAGACTACCGACTGGGTGCAAATTACAGGAACCAATGGTCCTCGGTCATGTCAGAACCTTATAAAACAATGAGTATATGGGGCGATGCACAGGTTTTTCGTAACCGAATCCAATCCGGCTGGCTTGGGCTTGGAGGCGCCATACTCCATGATGTTGCCGGCGCGAGCAGTCTTAGTACTACAGAGGTATATGCTTCTGTTGCATATCATCAGATGGTAGGATATTCCAGTTTGTTATCTGTCGGTTTTAATACGGGATGGGTAAACAAACAAATCAATGCAGCTAATTTGAAATTTCCGGATCAATTCGACGGAAAGTTTTTCGATACCAATGTGCCAACTATGGTGGTTATTGACAATCCTAATATTAACTACTTTGACATGCAGGTGGGCCTGAATTATACATACTTTCCTAATTCCAAAACCTATCTGAATGCAGGTTTTTCAGTTCAGCATATAAATGGTCCCAGGGAGTCTTTTTTTAACACTGATCCCGTAGGATACAGCGATATTATTGCACCACGTTATATTGGATTCCTTAATGGAAGTTTTAAAACAAGTGATATGGTCATTCTGAATCCGATGGCTTATTATACTATTCAGGCAAATGCCAGTGAACTGGTTGCCGGATTTAATGTTCAGTATAATTTATCCGGTGATGGTGAACAACAGCTGATCGGGGGTCTCTATGACCGTCCGGGAGATGCCATCATTCCAATGATTGGTTTCGTTTACAAAAATATTCGTATGATGTTTACATATGATGTAACCACATCTTCCCTTAGACAATATAATAACGGAAACGGTGCATGGGAATTTGCGATTATACGTCCTGGTTACTACCCGGAATATAATGGAGACCAGCATCAGTCTTTATGTCCTTCATTCAAAAACTAACATATAATTTATACAGGATTCTATGAAGAAATTTTTCGGACTATTAATTTTTGGAATGGGAATAATGCAATTCTCCTTGGCTCAGGATTCGGAAGGAAAGGGTGGTTTTGATAAATCAAAATTGTTTGTGGGTGGCGGCCTGGGACTTGCTTTTGGCACTTACACTATTGTCAATGTATCTCCGCTGGTAGGCTATCGGTTCTCAGAACTTTTTGCTGCAGGTGTGGGTATTAATTATTCTTACTACGGATATAATGACGGGTATTGGAACTACAAGCAGAGTTATGTGGGTATGAGTATTTTTGGAAGAGTATATCCTGTCAGACAGTTTTTTATCCAGGTACAGCCAGAAGAAAATTATATGTGGTATAATGCATCCGGCATTGGAACAAACCAGGGAGCGCCTTCATTTCAAATTAATCAGTTTGTACCCTCTCTTCTGATAGGAGGCGGTGCAGCAATTCCAACGGGTGGAAACGGCGCTATCACAATCAGCGTGATGTATGATGTACTTCAAAATCAATACTCGCCCTATTATCGCCAGGCAGTTTATGGATTTGGGTATAACGTGGGATTTTAGGAAACTTCACTTTCCACACACTCATACTCTCACACTCTCATACTTTCTTCAGCTAAGTTTATTGAATAATTCCACCGGAGTAGTACAGAAGTTTATCGTTTCAATCTGTTCTGGTTGAAGAAATCCCTCTTTCTGCATTCCACTGATAAATTTCAGAAGGTGATTATAATATCCATCTGAATTGAGGATATATATTTTTTTATTGTGAATTTTTAACTGATTCCAGGTAAGGATTTCAAACATTTCGTCCATCGTCCCAAACCCGCCAGGCAGTACAATTACTGCATCGCATCGGTCATAAATCATTTTTTTACGGGTATGCATATCCGGGACTACGGCGAGTTCTGTAAGACCCTTATGCTGTGCTTCCCATTCGATTAGCAATTCAGGAATTATTCCCATAATCCTGCCTTCATGTTCCAGCACTGAATCTGCAAGTGTACCCATCAGACCTTTATGCCCTCCACCATATACCAGTTTCACTTTAAGCATGGCCAGCAGTTTACCAAGTTCTTTGACGTGTTGCGTAAACAAAGGATTTTTTCCACTCTGGGAGCCACAAAAAACTGCCACTGATTCAATATTCATAGAATGTTTGCGATTGGGGGAACTAAAATTGAAATTTTAATATTGTATTTCCTAATTTTCTATCACTAATTTCACATTCAGAAATGTCTCCTCTTTTATTATTCTCTTTTGTAGTTGCTTATTTCGTTCTGCTGCTCTTTGTGGCATATCGTACTTCGAGGGGATCAAACAATGAATCTTTTTTCATCGGGAACCGGAATTCCAACTGGATGCTGGTAGCATTTGGCATGATCGGCACTTCCTTATCGGGTGTGACTTTTGTGAGTGTTCCCGGAGCAGTTGCCAGGGATTCCTTCTCATATTTTCAAATTACGCTGGGATATTTCCTTGGTTATCTCCTGATCGCTTATGTTCTTTTACCTTTATATTACCGGCTGCACCTCACCTCCATTTATAATTTCCTGAATGAAAGACTGGGTTTTATTTCATATAAAACCGGCGCTGCTTTTTTTATACTTTCGAGAGTTTTAGGAGCAACTGCCCGACTTTACCTGGTCGTAAATATTTTACAGGAAGCTATTCTTTCAGAATTTCATGTACCGTTCTGGCTAACAACCCTTATCATTTTGCTCATGATATTACTTTACACTTATGAAGGAGGAGTCAAAACCATTGTTTGGACCGACACGCTGCAGACAACGTGCATGCTCGGAGGCATGGTGATTTGCGTGCTGTTTATTTTACATCATCTCAATCTGAACCTTTCGGGTGCTTTTCAGGCCATGCAAATAAAAGGGTATTCTAAAATTTTCTTTACAGATCCTGACAGCAAATTGTTTTTTCTGAAACAGATCATCGCCGGAATATTTATTACAGTAACCATGACGGGCATGGATCAGGAAATGATGCAGAAAAGTATTTCTGTAAGAACTCTAAAGGACTCCCAAAAAAATATGGTGGTGTTGGGTTTTATCATGCTGGTCGTTATATTTCTTTTCCTGTTCCTCGGCGGCCTGTTACACCTGTTTGCTGCATCCGAAAATCTTTCAGTAACGGGTGACCATTTATTTCCGGAACTCGCGCTCCATCATATGCCAAATATCATTTCGGTAATATTTATAATCGCCCTGATATCCGCCTTGTTCCCCAGTTCTGATGGTGCGATAACTGCGCTTACCGCTTCATTCTGCATAGATATCCTGGGCATTAACCGGAATCAGAAACTTAAAGAGAGTCGAAGGAAAAAAATCCGTCAGCGGGTGCATCTTGTTTTCATTTTTGTTTTTCTCATTTTTGTTCTGATTTACAAATGGATTTCCTCCGACAGTATGATTGGTATCATATTGAAAGTCGCCACTTATACTTACGGACCTTTACTTGGACTTTTTTCTTTTTCCATACTTACGCGCCGCAGTCTCCGTAATAAATGGGTACCACTGGTTTGTATTTTGTCGCCCATTCTTTGTTTTTTCCTTGATAAATACCAGCAATATATATTCGGCAACTTTCATATCGGCCTTGAACTTCTCCTGATCAACGGCATTTTTACTTTTATTGGTCTGACTTTAATAAGCGTAAAGCGCAAGGCCTAAAGCTTAAAGCTTAAAGCTAAAAACTATTCATAAACAATCGATAAAACGAATCGTGATTGAAAAATATCATTATGGATCTGAAAAGAGGTTTTGGGCCTTGGGCTTTAGGCTTTAGGCTTTAAGCTTAATTTCGCAAAATGAATTTAATTAACCCACAAGCACAGACCTATGCTGAAAAATACACAGTACAGGAGGATGATATACTAAATGAGATCGAACTTAAGAACCACATTCATCCGGAATCTCATATGCTGAGTGGGACTTTACAGGGTAAGTTCCTCGAAATGATCAGCAAATTACTAAACCCGGCTTTTATTCTGGAAATAGGTACTTTCCTGGGTTACAGCGCTTTATGCCTGGTAAAGGGCCTTAAACCGGGGGGTGAACTCCATACGTTTGAAATAGATGAGAAGTCGGCTGCTGTTGCCCGTGAAAACTTTAAGAAATCTAAAACAGAGAATAAAATAATTTTGCACACCGGAAATGCGTTAGAGCTGCTCAATAAGATCGATAAACCATGGGATCTTGTTTTTATTGACGCAGATAAAACCGGTTATATAGATTATTATAATGCCTTGCTGCCAAAATTAAAATCGGGATGTCTGATTATGGCAGATAATGTTTTGTTTCATGGTCAGGTTTTTGAAGAAGAAGTAAAAGGAAAAAGTGCAAAAGCGATTCAGGCTTTTAACGATATGATTTTATCAGATAACCGGGTTGAAAAAATGATGCTTACTTTAAGGGACGGCCTTTATCTTCTCCGCAAAAAATAATGAGTGCTGATGAATTTAAAACTTCGGATACTGATGATCATGTTACTGCCTGCAGGATTGCTTTCCGCGCAGAGTCCCGATCAAATAAATAAATATATCAATACTTATAAACTCCTGGCAATTGCAGAAATGCAGAGATCGGGTATTCCGGCTTCCATAATACTTGCACAGGGTATCCACGAAACACAGGCAGGCACAAGTGATCTTGTCATCGCTTCAAATAATCATTTCGGAATAAAATGCAAAGAAAATTGGACCGGACCCGTAGCATATCATGATGACGATGCAAGAGGAGAATGTTTTCGCAGTTACGCAGCAGCGCAAGATTCCTATCGTGATCATTCTGACTTCCTTAGCCAGAGTCCACGTTATGCTTTTCTTTTCAGAATCAATCCGGAAGACTATGAATCCTGGGCATATGGATTAAAGAAAGCAGGTTATGCCACCAACATAAAATATTCGCAGATTTTAATTAAACTGATTCAGGACTATGATCTGCAGAAATATAGCCTGATTGCTATGGGCAAATTGCCACCGGAAAGAACGGATTCTGCTGCTCTCGCAAGAGAATTGAATCGTGAAACGATCGATGGATTTTTTGATTCGACTCTTCAAAAGGCCACCCCTTCTGCATCTTATCCCGACGGAACATTTACTATTAATGCAACAAAAGTAATTTATGTGAAGTCGGGTGTTTCCCTGCTTTCTCTTTCAAATCAGTATGCAATTCCACTGGCACGATTAATTGAATTCAATGAGTTAAAGCAGGAAGATGTGTTGAATAATGACCAACTGATTTATCTTCAGCGCAAGCGTAAAATCGGAGCCA
>Ga0206963_10136_pt1 | contig 25847 bp, 28 predicted proteins | sample Alteio_BWOrgHeat_28_FD_152958 | JGI IMG/M metagenome (GOLD analysis project Ga0206963, IMG submission 152958) | Enriched cells from forest soil in Barre Woods Harvard Forest LTER site, Petersham, Massachusetts, United States -... | ecosystem: Environmental > Terrestrial > Soil > Temperate forest >... | reverse complement strand
GAACAACTATTCTAGGCCCAACCAACAACAACTAAGCGATTTCCTCGGTGGAGGATTTGCGCCTCAGTCTCGTGGGGAAGGTGGCGTGGCCGGGACGCTCCCCAGTGGCGGCGCTCCTCGCAGTTTTGAAGGCAGAAATGGCGGTTCGGTCACCGTCGACGGTGGGCGGGGAAGTGTTACCGGACCAGGGGGAAATACGGTTGCCGGTGGCGCTAGACGTGTGACGGTTACGGGACCTGGTGGCAATTCCGCTTCTAAAGTCACCGGGGCGGTGGGAACTTCCAACGGTCGATGGGCCGCGGGAAGTGCAACCGGAGTGGCCGGACGCAACGGCTACGCCGCAGTGAATGTTCGTGGAGCCGCGGGAATCACCGGGGTCGGGGCCCGTACCGGCTCGGTGACTGCGATCCGCGGACCAGCGGGAAATACGGTCGGGTTCGGCCGGGGAGCTGCCTTTGTTAATGGTCAATTCGTTCATGGGCACGCCTGGGGCGCTGTGAATGGAGGCTTTGGAAATTGGAACTGTTTTTATGGAGGCTGGCACGGATTTCATAATCACGGTTGGTGGCCAGGAAAATGGGGGGTCGCCGGAGCGGTCACATGGGCTGCATGGGGCGCGTTCGGCTGGGATACCGTAGGTTCGTACGCCTACTCCGATGGGGAAGTCCCGGCAGAGCCCACTTATTATGATTACGGCGATGACGTTACCTACAGCAATGGCGACGTGTATTACGGCGACACGAAAGTTGCTACCGCGAGCGAATATTACGAACAGGCGGCGGCAGTGTCCGATTCCGGAGATGCGGCCGTTACGAATACGAATGTCAACGAGGATTGGCTTCCCTTGGGCGTATTCGTCGTTCTGGACAAGGAAAAAGCAGATAAGGAAGACACCAAGCTGAACTCGGATCGCGTGCTACAAATTGCCATAAATAAACAGGGAACGATTCGTGGAAACTTCCAGAAAACAAAAGACGCCGACCCAGTCGAAGTCGTAGGAGCCGTGGACAAAAAATCGCAGCTCGTTTCGTTGCATATTGTGAAGGACAATACAAGAGTGCTGGAGACTGGACTGTATAATCTCACCAACGATGAGGCGCCTGCGATACTACTCACGGGTCCCGGGGAGAAAGATCACACTAACTTGGTCTTAATCCGATTGAAGAACCCAAATGCCGTTGATGTGACGCCTCAGTAATGTGATTAAGACAAAACGGTAAGGGACCTTTTTTAATCAAAGAGATTTCGGGCCAATCCTCTTCCCAATACGGTCCACCGGCCTTAGAATATTGGATTGGTGATAAAGAAAATAACCAGATGCCTAAGTGTCTTTATTCTAGTCTTCGGCGTAGTTTTGCTTTTTCTTACGACGATAGATCCCCGGTTTTCGGTGCAGACGGTTCGCTTCTCAGTCGGGGCCGGTTTTCTTCTTAGCTGGCTATTTTATTTCTTCCCTTTGAAATTAAGAACGCTAGTTCTCATTTCGGGTTACATTCCGGTCAATAGCCCAAGGCAATATGCCGTTTTACTTAACGGCGTCACCGCGTAATATCTGAGATGAAAATGTTAAGGAGCAAAAATGCAAAAACGTAAATTGGGGAAAAGCGGTCTAGAGGTTTCGGCTCTTGGCTTCGGCGCCATGGGGATGAGCCACGGGTATGGTCCGGCAAAAGATAAAAAGGAGATGATTTCTGTCCTTCGTGCGGCCGTTGAACAGGGCGTTACTTTTTTTGATACGGCGGAAGTTTATGGCCCTTTAATCAATGAAGAACTGGTCGGTGAAGCGTTAGCGCCTTTTCGAGGCAAAGTCGTAATCGCCACTAAATTCGGTTTTAAGCCTGATGCCAATGGAAAATGGACGGATCTTGATAGTCGACCTCACCATATCAAGGAAGTTGCCGAGGCATCGCTCAAGCGTTTGAAAGTTGATGCGATTGATCTGTTCTACCAACACCGTGTCGATCCTGAAGTCGCGATTGAAGAAGTGGCAGGGGCGGTTAAAGATCTGATCAAAGAAGGAAAGGTAAAACACTTCGGTCTGTCTGAAGCGGGCGTTAAGACGATCCGACGGGCCCATGCGGTTCAACCCGTGACGGCCCTTCAAAGTGAATATTCGCTTTGGTGGAGAGAGCCTGAGGAGCAAATCATTCAGACCCTTGAAGAGCTTGGCATTGGTTTCGTTCCCTTTAGTCCGCTCGGGAAGGGATTTTTGACCGGGAAGATAGATACGAGTGCGAAATTCGATAGTACTGACTTTCGTAGCATCGTCCCGCGCTTTACCACAGATAACCTTAAAGCAAACCAGGCCTTCATAGATCTTCTAGAGAAGGTCGCTGAGGAGAAAAGTGCGACTTCGGCGCAAATCGCGCTTGCTTGGTTACTCGCTCAAAAGCCTTGGATCGTTCCCATTCCGGGAACTACAAAGTCGGCGCGTATGGCAGAAAACAACGGCGCGGTTGATATCGAACTCACGGCGAATGATCTTAGGGAAATCAAAACATCCGCATCGAAAATTAAAGCACACGGAGAGCGTTATCCCGAGCACTTACAACGGAGAATTGATCGCTAAATTCGCTGGCTATCAACTATGTAAGTCGAGATATTGATTTGGAGTATGCCCAAGCGCCTTTTTGAATACGGAAATGAACGCACTTGGGCTGTTATAGCCAGATTCTAGTGCCGCCGTAATGACTTTTTCTCCGCTGGCGAGAAGTCGCATGCTGTGGAGGAGTCTTAGTTGTTGGCGCCACTTCCCGAAGGTCATCCCAGTTCCCTCTAGGAATGCTCGCTCGATGGTTCGTTTGCTGCCTCCCGCATGCTTACACAGTTCTCCCAGGGTTCTTGAATCACTGGGATCGGCAATCAATATATCAACCACTCGCCCCGCCCGAGCGTCGCTAGGTTGGGGAAGTTGAAGAGGTATGGCCGGAGCACTGGCTAACTGATCTAAGAGTAGTTCGATAATTCGCTTCTCTTTGGCAATCCGAGTCTTCCATGCCGATTTGGCACAAGCATGAAGTATCAATTCGCGAAATAGAGGCGAAACATTAAGGACAAAGCACTTTTTTGAAACGGATTTTGCCAACCGGGGGATGAAATAGAGCGTTCTCATTAAAACGCTACCGGACATGACGATGGAATGGATCTCATCGCAAGGAATCCATACCGCCCTTAGTGGTGGCACGACCCAAATTCCGTGGGCGGTGCGAATGGTCATGACACCTTGGGAAGCAAAGACAAGCTGGCCTTGATGATGAAAGTGTTGAGCGACCGCATGCCTATCATTGAAAGTATGGGAAAGGGTTGTCAGTTGAGCTGAGGGAATGCCTTGAGCATTGAAAAGGGGAGTTTGACGCTTTTTCGACATTTATTGTCGTAATAGCGGGAGAAAGTAGGTTGGGCAAGCGTTATCATAGGCATCAAGTGAATCAGAACACGGAGAATAGAATGTTAAGTTCAAATAAGATGATTGGCTTTGTGACAACCAGAGATTCGAGTCGGGCGAGACAGTTCTACGAGGACGTTCTCGGTTTTAAGTTCGTAAGCAATGATCAGTTTGCTTTGGTGCTCGAGACTGACGAGAACATGATTCGTATATCGGAAGTCAAAGACGGCACTCCAGCCGGCCACACCATTCTAGGTTGGGAGGTGCAAAATATTGAAAAGGTTGCCGCCTGGTTAAAGGAGCGTGGAGTTACTTTTGAACGATATCCGTGGGCAAAGCAGGACGAACTAGGAATATGGATGGCGCCGGGCGGAGATCAAGTGGCCTGGTTCAAGGACCCAGATGGAAATGTTCTATCGCTTTCTCAACATGTGAATCGTAGATAATCAGACAGAAGAGGGCAATTCGGCTACTCTCACTCGTCCAGCAGGTCTTGAGCAAATCGGCTTAAATCGCTGTCATTCGCACTACTAACTCTCTGCAAAAAAGGCCCGGCATCGTCGGGGAACTGGGCGCGAGCCAAGTTGATAGCTCTTAGCAAGTGCTTTCGGACATTCATATTGGGATCGATAGAAAATTGTCTCTCTTCGACGGAGAGTAGAGTGATACTTGGTTGCCGAAAACCCAAAGACACCGCAGCCTGTGCTCTCACCGCGGAATCGCCATCCTGCGAAAGCGTCCCTATCAGTGCGGCATCTGCTTGATCGCCAGGAATAAAGCGAAGCGCATTGGCCGCCTGCCGCCTTAACTCAGGGGAGGCATCTCCCAAATATCCGCTAATGGTGTCGAATGCCTGTGATGCCCCACTATTTCCCAGTACTTTGAGTGCTAAGACCTGCTGCTCTAAATTATCCGCGTTCTTGAGATCACCGAGTGCTAAAGTAACGATAGCGCCAGAACGCGAGACGTCTCCTTGGAGAGAGAGGCGACCTGCCACCATTCCCAAACCCAATTTAGCACTGTCCCGTATGTCGTCATCGGTGCTCAGTACCAGTTTCCTAAGGAACTCTTCGGTCTCCGGTGTGGGGTGATTGACCATGCTTAGATTTGGAATGAGAGAGGCGGCAAGACGTGAGTCATCCCGTACCGTTTCAATCACTTCTCGCAGACCAGTCTGTGCCTCGGGGGTCTCGGTTCCGGCGAGTGCACTCACGAGAACGCCAAATGCGGAACCGTCTTTATTCAGACTCGATGCTGTTTTTGCTATCTCACTGGCTTGCTCCGGCTTAAGGAGCAACAGAGCACGGAGCTGCAAAAAAAGCTTACGCTGGGATTTTTCAGAAACGTTCTTGGCAGAATTCATCGCCATTAAATCGGATCTTAGATCGGCGACTGTCTTGCCGTTTAATTCTCTGCGTTGAATCTCTTCATTCTGTTCCGCCATGCGCGCACTTTCATTGGGCCTTTGCGGTGCGGCGAACATTCCTGGGAGCACTCTTAGTCCGTTCAATTCCGCGAGCCGGGCATCAGAAATTTTCTTTTCATTCTTCCAGCTCAAATCGATGGAAGTTTTCTCAAATCCGCCACTTCCCCCTCCCGTGTAATTTAAATCGATCCGAAGCTCTCCTTGGATCGCGCGAAGGGCAGAATCTGGTTTGGAAAGCGAAATATCGAGACTACCGCTAGGATTGGGTAAAATGGTCACACGAGGATCGGTGCGAGTGAAGGCGTATTTCACGATCTGTTTGTTAAAAATGACTACCTCCGCTTGCGTTTTTGAGAAACGATAGTGGGCTTGGTAAGTCCCGGATCCGTCGGTTTCGATCGAGAACCAGTCTCGTGATTCCGCCGCTGGAAGTGACCCTGGTTGGCGCGTCACCTGCATCAGCGAAGCGATCGTGTGAGCCATCGCTTCGGTCATTCCGTCGAATGCCTTAGCGGAAGTTACCGTCACAAGTTCTCCATTGGCTCCGTAATGGGCAAAAAAGCCCTGCGCCAAACCCACTTTCATTGACTGGCCTTGCGATAGGTTTGCGGTCCCATCAGCGTTTACCTCCACGTAAGGCGCCGGGAATTGAAAAAAAATGTCTTTCCCCTGAATATCGGCCGATGTCACCGTCGAGAGTAAGTCTCCGTGTAACTTCTCCTTAATGATACTCGGACCTATGCCGAGACTTAAGTTGGCTTCAGCCGACAAGCTTACTGAATAGGCCGTCTGTAAACCCAACAGAGAGTGAGTTGCGATTGAAGGACGGAACCAATCGGTCTTTAATCCTAAGGCCGCCGCGACGAGCAAAATTCCTCCCGTCACGACGATCAAGAGCCTTGGGATTTTAATCTTCATTTTCGTCTCAACGGTTAAATCAGAGGCGTCCAGCTATTTTCGTTAATCAACGTTCGGTTGTCGTGGAATCCTGCCCAGGCAAATAGGTCATCCCGCCAGCTCTTTTTTGTCCACGGCGGAATTCCAAACTTCGGAACGTACATCCAGGCATCTGCGTAGACGCTGCCGGAAAGGGCGTTGATTCCGTAACTGAGGAATGTGTTGCCGGCAAACCCAACCACTTGGTTTTCGACGGTGACTTGCATCGAGGCCTGTCCGTTGAGATCTACATTCAATAGCGTCAGATTCGTCCCCACATCGGCTCCTGCCGCCGCAATGTCGACTCCGCCCTGCGCATAGACCCAGGTTCCCGTTCCCGGGTGCGCGGTTACGAAAGCCGAGGAGGGGTTTAGCGTGGCATTCCAGGTGAAACTCGCTTTTCCGCCAAGTCCATAGGCTATGTTAAGGGGAACCGGTCCGACCATGAAATGGAAACCGCCGCTGTACGTCACGTTCTGACGGTAAGTGTCCCCTACTGAAATAGCCGGTAGGTTGTAATTGCGGTTAACTACATCCATTCCAAGCACTTTCACGTCTAGCGAACCGGTACTATTGCCACCTTTGGCGGAGGTTCCCATCATCGTCGCGTTCACCAGATTGAAACTCGCACCGAATATTTTTCCGGAGGCATCGGCATCCGCTTTTGCGGTCAGATTTTGACAGTTTCCGGTAATGTCGAGATCCGCGCTCACGGCGGCGGCAAATAGACTATTCGAATTGTTGTAATTCCAGCTGCGAGTTTTAGAAGAGTTATTGCTGCACTTGAGTTCCGCGGGAAGAACTACGTGATTGGTGGGGGCGATTCCCGCCTCATCTGGTGTATTAGCTTGAGTCCCCGCGTGGCGAGGTAGCTGAAGCTTCGGGTTTTTATCCAATTCAAGATTGCGCGCCAAGATTCTAGCCTTTTGACGGTCCAATTTATCCGCCTCAACCGACGATGACGGTAGTTCACCCAGGTGATCGTTCTCGATGGTCAATGATTGCCCCATAGTTCGTAGACGATTTTCCATCTCGTTGAGTTGTTGGTAGTACTCACCCGCCTTCATCGTCTTTCCGTTAGGGAAAGTGAGTAGGGTGCTACTTGAAATTGGTTTGCCGGTTTGTGGATCTAGAACTTGAAACGGCGATCCCAACGGCAGACTTGTGGCCGAACTAACGGTGGCCACTCCCATAAAAAATAACGCAATACGTTTCATACTGCAGGCCTCCCAACCCCTACCGCGTGCTGCTCCGAAAACGGAGCACGGTAGCCTATTTTTAGAAAATGATTTTTATATAGCGATGCGGGATTCTTTTATCATAGTAATTATTGTTTCGTAAGAAATTATGGGATGCTTTTTTGATGCGGTGAGCGATTTGTCGACGTTGGTTTTATTAGAAGACTTTCATTTCTTTTTTGTCGCAATAATTTTTAGCAGCGGGGGAGTCAAAAGAAATCCAGTCTTTCGTCCTGCGAAGGACTTCCAATCCCGCTCATAGGTCTGACGTTCTGATTCTGAAAGCACACCCTGCTCGACGAATTTCGGACCAAACTGAAACGAAAACTCTTCGAACCAGGTCCAAAGATCGTCACCTGGTTTGGCGGCTGCCACCATGACATCGAGCGATGTTATCGAAAGTCCGAGTCTTTGGAAGATGTCTAAAAGAAACTGCCCAGCACTCGAATCGCATCCATTAGCGGAATAGGCAGATTGAACCGCCGTCGCAAAACGGTCGAAAGAAGGCTCTGGAGGGACAAGCGAGATCGAACGAAAGTTCACATACTCCATAAAAACCATCCTGCCCCCCGCTTTTAGTTGATTGGCCAACAACCGAAGCGTCTTCTCGCGATTTGCCAAGAAAAGGGTGATCCATCTTCCAAATACCCCATCAAAGCGATCCTTTTTGTCGAAGGTGGGATTTTCCAAATCGATTTGTCGGAAGCTCAAGTTGTTTTTGCGGCGGAACGTCGAGGCAGCCTCACGGAGATATTTTTCTTCTTTATCGACTCCCAACACTTTTCCTGTTGGACCGACCATTTTGGAGAGTTCAAGAGATACGAAACCGGGGCCACAGCCTAAATCCATCCAACATTCGCCCTTTTTAACCTTCGCTTGTTTTAGCAAGCTCATAGTCGTGGGAAGAAAGGCTTCGTGTTGGACCCGCAGGCGGGCAAGTTCCGTGTTGTCAGCGCCAAGAAAGTAGCGAGATTTTTTCATGTGTCCACTTTTGCGAGAGCTCATTTAGTGACCGTCCAAAAATATCACATCTTCGATTGCCCCGTTAGGCCATCAATGAGATTATTTTAAAATCACTATTGAATGCCATCTTATCTCTGTCTTGCAAATAAAATAGATTTAGAACTACGAGGATGAGGACATGAAAAAGTCGAACGCTAGTCAAGCGAAGTCGGCATCAGCACTTATATCGAAAAAAATCGCGGAACTTGGGGATTGGCGCGGGAAAACCCTCAGCCGCATGCGTAAGCTCGTAAAGGAGGCAAACCCGGACGTCGTCGAGGAGTTGAAATGGATGGGCACTCCGGTTTGGTCACACAACGGCATCATCTGCACTGGCGAATCGTATAAGAAAGTCGTCAAGCTTACCTTCTTCAAGGGCGCGTCTCTTAAGGATCCGGCCCGTCTTTTCAACTCGAGTCTTGAGGGGAACGCGCGTCGCGCGATAGACATCCACGAAGGAGAGGAAGTTGATGCGGCCGCTTTCAAGGCGCTCATTCGCCAAGCGGGCGCCCTCAACAGTTCTGCCAAGTCGAAACCTTCGAAAAAAGCAAAGTCCTAAGGGCAAGCGCGGCCTAATGTTAAACCCTAGGGTGTCGTCATCTGTTGTCTTTTAGTTGGGTTTTCATCATTTCACCGCTGGATAGTCGGTATATCCTTTTTCTGAGCCGCCATAGAAGGTGGCGTGATCTGGCGGATTGAAGCCCGCATTGAGTTCAAATCTCTTAGGCAAGTCAGGATTCGCGAGAAACAACGAGCCGAATGACACTGCATCCGCGCGCCCCTCCGAAATAGCGGCTTCGGCAGTCGCTTGGTTGTAGCCGGCATTCAAAACCAGAATACCGGTAAACTTCTTTCTGGCGTGAGGAGCAAGAGGCCGTACTCCCTCCGGCAGTTGGACCATTTCCATAAAATGGAGGATACCAAGCCTTCTTTTTTCCAGTTGTTCGACCACATAGAGGTAGGTCTTTTCGGGATCTGAATCGCTCATGCTGTTAAATGGATTTCTTGGTGACAGTCTGACGGAGACTCTTTCGGGCCCCCAAACACGGATCGCCATGTCTGTCGCTTCGAGTAAAAATCGAGCTCTGTTTTCGAGTGCTCCGCCGTAAATGTCCGTTCGCCGATTTGATCCGTCTTCAAGAAATTGTGCAGGAAGATAGCCATTAGCCCCGTGAATTTCCACGCCGTCAAAGCCCGCAAGCTTAGCGGCTTCGGCAGCTCTTCTGAAATCCTCAACGGTATTTTTGACCTCTTCAACCGTCAAAGCGCGAGGTGTCACCGTGTCTTTGGGGCCTTGAGGAGTAAAGGCCTGCCCCTTAAACGCAATCGCCGACGGAGCCACCGGAAGATTGCCGCCATGAAAGTCGGGATGTGAGACTCTGCCGACATGCCAGAGCTGAGCAAAAATAACCCCACCCCTGGCATGAACCGCGCTGGTAGTCTTTTTCCATCCTTCGATTTGCTCTGTCGTGTGGATTCCCGGCGTCGAAATGTACCCAACCCCTTCTGGACTGATTTGAGTCCCTTCCGTAAAGATAAGGCCAGCCGATGAGCGTTGAGAGTAATATTCGGCCATCAGATCCGTGGGGACTTGCTGCGGCGCTCGTGATCTTGTCATCGGAGCCATGAAAACTCGATTTTTGAAGGCAAACTGTCCGTTGTTGAGCCGGGACAAAAGTTTAGGTGCACTCATTTCTGTTTCCTTTCGTTTCGTAGATCAATTGACTTGTCATCGCGGTCTTTTTCCCTGAATGGCTCCCATGCGACCCGCCAAATAATCGTCATAGGCTTGTTCTAATTCGCGCTTAGTATTCATCACAAAAGGCCCCATGCGCTCTATGGGCTCTTGGAGTGGCTCTCCCGAGAGCAGAAGAACACCGAACTCCTCGGTCTTTGAGGAATTTCGAAATTGAATCTCACCGGTGGATTCCTCAAGTTGAACTAAATCAGTTCTACTCAGAAGTTCGGAATTGCTGACCGTTCCGTTGCCGCTAAGGACATAAGCCAAAGTCGTCCATCCGTTTGGAATTTCAGAGGTTGACCAAGTTTGGCCCGGCGATAAAATTAGATGCGCATATAAGATCGGCATTTGATTTTTAACCGGACCTTCTGCTCCGAATATTTTTCCGCTGAGTAATTTGATCGTAACTCCTTCATCAGGTCGAAGTATCGGAATCTGCTCGGCCCGAATATTTTGATAATTGGGCTCGATCATCTTTTTCTTTTTGGGAAGGTTGATCCAAATCTGCACGGCGTGAAAAAGCCCGCCATTTTTCATGAGACTGGGCAACGGAAGCTCCGAGTGTACGACCCCTCGACCAGCCGTCATCCACTGCATGTCGCCCTTGAGTAGCTCCGTACTTGAACCGTCAGAGTCCTCGTGGAAAACGCCGCCTTCAAGAATATAACTAATTGTCTCGAAGCCTCGGTGCGGATGATCGGGCGCGCCTTTTGCCTCGCCAGGCCCATACTGAACGGGCCCCAATTCATCGATCAAAAGAAACGGGTCGATGCCACACAGACCGGCAACAGGGAATGGCCTATTCACAACGAATCCTGCGCCTTCATGGGCTTGCGCACTTTTTATGACTCGTTGAATTTTTCTCATAAGCGCACTCCCTGTGACAGTTTGAAATTTATCGACCCATGAGCCTTAATGTGCGGGCTCGTCGTCCCCAAGCGATGAACGCGCTAGCGAACAACAGAACGATGGCCATTGTGGGATTGCCCCCAATGATAAATAGATGCGTTCCGACTGCACCTATCATCACACCCGTCAAGAGCAGACCACCTATTCCGCTCAAACTAGGCACGAACAAAAGCACAGCCCCGATGAACTCAAGCGAGCCGGTTAGATATCGAAACCATTGTCCAAAGCCGATCGCCTGGAACATGCCTACCATCTGCGCATTGCCGGAGAGCTTATTTGCTCCCGCCATCAAGAACATAGCCGCCACACCGATTTGAACCACCCAAAGGGCAATGCCCAGACCTTTTGAACTTTCCTTTTGTGTATCTAGAATTGCAGTTTGCGAATTCATAAATAACTCCTGGTTAAATTTGATCTCGACCACTTGCTTCTAGTCTACGGAATATTTTGTGTATTGATTAGATGGGATAATTGATAAACTATGTTCCAATAGAGCAACAATAGAATACGAGAGCTAAATATGCGTGATTTAAATGAAATTCAGTGTTTTGTGCGGGCGGTGGAATTGAAAAGTCTAACGGCGGCGGCCAAGGCTTTGGATCTACCCAAGTCCAGTGTCAGCAGAAAAATACGAAACCTTGAAGCCCAACTCGGTATGACTTTACTGGTACGAACCACAAGAGCTCTAAAACTCACCGATTCCGGCCGGTCATTTTTTGAAAAATCAGCCCTTGCATTGAGGGAAATTGAGAATGCGGTGGAAACGCTTGATGGCTCGCGCCAGACTGTGGAAGGTACACTCCGCATAACTGCGCCAATCCCTTTTGCCACAGGTCAATTTAACGACATCGTCGTTTCGTTTATGGATAAGTATCCTAAAGTAAAAATTGATCTCACCCTCACTGAACGAGTGGTTGACCTGATTGCTGAGAATTTTGATCTCGCATTTCGTATCGGTGAGCTTGATGATTCGACGCTCATTGCGAAGAAACTGACCTCAATTGATGGCTGCATCGTGGCAAGTCCGCAGTACCTGAAAAATCATGGTTCACCAAAGATCTTTGCTGATCTGGACAGCCACGAATTCATCTTATTTGCTCCAAACGAGGTACCCATAAAAAAATGGCTCATGAAGGGGCCCACGGGTAAAAAAGATCTAGTGCCCCGTGGTCGTCTGACTATCAATCATATTCTCTCTATTAGAGAAGCGGCAATCCGAGGGTTTGGATTGGCGGTACTCCCCAACTACATGATTACGGCTGAAGTGAAGAACGATGAGCTCAAAGTGGTGCTTCCTGATTGGACCGCAAAAGGCAATCCTATACACCTGGTATTTCCGGGACAAAAGTTCGTCTCTCCAAAAATGAGAGAGTTTATTGACCACGTCACAAAAAATTTCTCCTGCTAAAGTCCTACCGCTTCGAATAAAGTCGCTGAAGTCTACTTGGATAAAAATATGGGTAGCGAAGGGAGAAGGGCGACGCCGACTTCTCCCTTCTTTATGCGATCTCACTCTGCCTTCAAATTTAGAAATGCTAAGAAACGGTCTTGCTTATCCGTGGTCATGATATGCGTTGAAGAAAGACGACTACTTTTCTTCTTGGGATTATAAAATGCATAGACCTTTGTAGTCATATCCCCCGGCAAGAATGGGGTTCCGCTAGTCAGCCTAACTTTCACCCCTTTTTCAATTTCTAATTCGATATTGCTGCCTTTGGCGGTGCCGGTAATCATAGCTCCTGGAAATTCATAATAACTCAATGCAAGTTCCCCAAGGTGCGTAACGAAAGCAACATACTTATTATTCGGGACATCCTTAACGGGCTCCATCCAGGTATGTCCTTGATTGTCGGAAATCAAAAGGTTTGTGCCCGTAATTGGGTAATCGGCGATGTTTTGACTTTTCTGGCTCTCCTGGATGCTCGGAATAAACCGAACAACCATACGGTAATTCTCATTGGAAATAGCCGTCCAAGTGATGGGGGAAAAATCAGAGGCCGTTTTTTCTTCCTCCTTAATTAACTTTCCGTATTTGAAATTTACCGTACCATCTCCGTCATCGGCGCCCCGGCCCATCGAGTCATATTGCTGGATTTTAACTTTAACCACCCCGTCTTCACCAATCGTCCAAGTGTGTTTTAGGGCGATCGTGGGGTAGTTTCCTAAGGTCGCAGACCAATTGCTTTCGATCGTCCCCTTTTCCGAAAATTTCCACTGTCTGGACTCGGGGCCGCGAAATAGAACTTTATTCCCCTTGGCATCGAGGACATAGATGTCGCCGTTTACTTGCATCCTTGCCCTTAACTCTTCGGGCTTTATCGGGGTAAGTTCCCCGGTATATCTCCCGAAGTCATTGCTCGTTGAATTGGCTCTTGCCGGCGCGGCGGCCATCAGGGCCAGCATGATGATTAGAGTTAATTTGAACATGACGTCTGTCTCCTCGGTTAGTGTCTTCACTCGCTAATTGGAGAAAATCACTTCAACGGTTGCATTATTATTATTTGACTCGGCGATAAGACTTTCCCTATTGCGGGGTATGAGTCCCGAACCAAAGACTGTCCATCCAACAAGAAAGCCAATAAAGCCAGCGGCGGCGAACTGCAGAGAACGCCGGAAGAACGGCCTTGCCGCAAAAGCGTTTGCCCTCTGTTCATGGAGGGCGGCCCTTTTCCACTTTTGTAGTTCAATGTCGGTGGGATGTATGTCCTTTAGGGGATTGAGAAGCTTTTCTATTTCCTTGTTCCAGTCATTCATTTTATTGCCTCCTCTACCTGTACTATTTCTTGCAATGATCTCTTAGCCCGATGGACATGACTCTTGATGGTGCCTAACGGCATTTCGAGAATTTCTGCAATCTCAGAAAGACTAAGATCCTTGTCTAGGATGAGAAGGAGAATCTCCCGCTGCACTTCCGGAAGTCGAAGTAATGCGGCCCGTATCTTTCTAGCTCTTAATTGCTGATCATAACCAAAATCAGGTGAGCCTGACTCCATAGGCAATTGATCGGAAAAAAAATCTGAGCCAGGTAGGGTTTCGGCGGGCAGAGCTTTCATTCCTTCCAGTTTCACGAAACGCGCAATACCGTAGGCATACTTGAGGAAACTTCCCTTAGATGGATCGTATTTACCCGTTTCGACTTTACGTACTAGCCGGATGATTGTTTCTTGAACTAGTTCGTCCGCAATTTGGCGAGGGAAGGAGCCGCAAAAATATCTCAACAAGGGGGGCCCTATCTTATCTATGGTTGCGCTCCAATCCATCCGTCCGTCCTCACACTTACGCTATTGGCAAGTCTAGGGCTATCGGTTGCAACAATTCCGTAAGGCGACTTCCTTCTATCAATCATTAATCCCCAAGGCCCAAGGAGAAATAGTAAATCGCAAAGAGATCTTAGGTTGATGATTTATCTTTAAGTATTGATTATTAATAGTAAATTATTGGTACTGATGGGCGATTTTCTAATCGCCGAATTGAAACAGCCGCCCGATGAAGGCCTAAGGATGTCTAGTTCCCCATACCTTCTCCACGCATTCCTTGCCGACATAGGTGCCACCATAGGTTAGAAAGCCGTCATTTTCGAAAATATTATCTATCAATATCCGCTGGCGCGACGATTGGTCCGTGAACGATGTCGAAACACCGCCTTATGTGAAAAGCGTTTAGGGGAGCCGGATTCAGATAACGTGAGTTCATAAACGTTGGACTGAAAAATTCAGCATGGTCTGTTCATTTAGGAATGAATAGAAATTCGTTTCCTCGCCCAACTTCGGAAAGTTTTTTATCCCCCGTGACATTTGCGAGGTAGATTTTCTCATTCAGAGAGAATCCCACGTACCTACAGTCTGAAGAAAATGTTGGGGAGAGAGGTTGCACCCGCGTAGAGTGGGGATGAATGTATCTATCTTCAATGGTAGCCAAACTTTGTTCAGTTCCCTTCTGATCAATCAGACCGATATGGGTTGTAAAGGATCGGGCCCATTCGATTGGACCCTCCTTCAGGGTCTTCCCTTCGCATTCAGTTAAGCGAATGGGCCTCGCCCCCCAGAGAGATTTGTTCCTAAGCGCGGGTTGCCGTTCGAGATTCCGAACTTCAATTTGATTCTCTCCGAGGGCCAGAATCAAGTCCTTTTCAATATCGCGCTCCAAAACCCGGCTCCAACACTCTTTACCTTTTTCGCAGTGAGTAGATGAATTAAAGACTTTCTTTCCCGACCGATCCCACAATACCCAACCGACTTGAGTATCCCCAAGATAATTTCTTAAAGTCTTCAGATGAAAGGAGGGTAAATCCACCAGGTAAATCCTGTCATCGTAAACGGGACTCTTATTTCCCCACATATACGGCATGCTCGCGCTTGCGACGAGCCTCTTGCCATCCCTAGAAAACTTGGCGGCATCGTAACGGTACCGAGATGGAGGTCTGGGTACCATTCGCAGGTTTTTAGAAGAGAAGTCGTAAATATACAGGCCCGAATCCCTCATGTCGTCGCTTGCGGTTGAACTCCAGGTCATAAGAACCAAACTGTCTCTACTGGGCGAGACATCTTCGATGTGAAATCGGTCATCGAACAGTTTGGACCGCCCTGAGCCATCTATCCCAGAGAGATACCACCCATCCTGACGGTTCAGTGTTAATAGTCGATCGGTTCCTGTGACCGAAGTTGGGGAAATTGACTCCACAAGGTGCCCAGGAGAAAAACTGGCGCAGCCCGAAGCAAACAGATTGAGCAGGACGATTGAGGTGAGACTTCGTTTCAAATTGGCGATTCCTTTCGAAGAACCCAGACGTATGAGAACCAATTCGGATATTGTCCTTATTGGTTGTCTGCATGAAACCCGATCGTGACAATATCCGAACCGGAAAAACTAATCCATATTTTCGGCAGGTTGCAAAGGTTCGGGTGTTGTACGGGTAGATGGAGGTGGGAGAATGGAAATCTAAACCTCCGAGTCAAAACCCAATAAAACCAGCAAATCGTCCACCGGAGCGGCGTGCTCACCCATCGAGCACCTTAAACTACAAAATGCTTGAGAATGTGCGCCATCGGAAAGAATGGCTATTGAATCAGAATGGGCGAGGTTTGGTATTTGAGTGTTATTTCGGCAGCGGGATTTTAAGCACCAACATCTTTTGCAAGAGATGCGGGCAAGTGAAGAAGTTATTTGATTAGGGGAATTCTTTACAAAACCAACCAAGTGGGTGCAGAGTTAGTTTATGCAATTTCTGGTGATCGCACACGACCATGTGGACGCGCTTCCGAACCGCATGAAGGTAAGGCCAGATCATATCTCCCAATCAGAGAAATGGATCGCCGCAGGTAAGCTGCTCTACGGCGTCGCTATTCTCAATGAAAAGGACCAGTTGGCTGGCTCTGTTATGCTATTTGAAGTTAGTTCACGCCAAGAGTTAGATGGACTACTAAAACATGAGGCCTATATTACGGCAAATGTTTGGGAAAAAATTGAAATCCTACCAGCTCGTTTAGGGCCCAGTTTTGAGAAGCTGAAACACGCTCTGAGATAGCCAGTCTAAATCCAAAACTTAAATGGGAAGCTATGACCATCCCAGCACGGCAAAACCGACCGGCTCCTCAGGAAATAAATTCAATACTCCAGACCTCGCCCATTCTGATTCAATAGCCAAGCCATCACTTGAATTAAGCCGCCCAATCCAAATCAATACCTGAGAATTTGGCAAGTGGGATAAGGCCATTTCGACTATTTCCCGCAGCCTTCAAATCAAGAAGACCGATATCGGCAAGCAGTTTCACATCCGTATGGACATTCTTGAAATCTCGTCCCAATAATTTTGCCAACTCATAAATGGACTTAGGGTGATCTTGGATGACCGCACGAAGAATTTCCATACGTCCCTTCGAAAAGACGCGCGCCACCGCCTCTAAACTAGTAAAAATGATTTCATCATCTTTCTGTATCCCCTTTCTCTTGCCTTCCAGGGCTTCTTTCCATTCACGTTTTGTATTTTCGATCGTTTTAACGATGATTTTCGCGTGTTTCTTTTTCATACCAAAAATCCCTCCATACGAACTAAACTCCAAAAATCTTCTATAAGTTGGCCCACGTCTTTAAATTCATACGGTTCTTCACGGCCTCGTTTGTGCAAGTGGGGCCCTTTCGGTTTGTGATTATCAAATCCAATGATGACCTCTCCCGATTCTTTCCAGACCAAAAAGAGAGAGAATTTGCGTCCCTCTGGATAATGTGATGTTATTTGAACCTCCCAGATTTTTAATTCGGCGATGGCTACCTCTTCGCTATTCCCATGAATGACTTGAATCTTGGAATGATAAAGCAATGTTGCTATTCGACGCGTAGACCCCATATATATGGTAACGCTACCATATATAATGATTTCGTCAAGGGTCGATCGAATTCGACAGAATATGAAATAACAAACAAATTGTGGTGTCGAATTAAACGGAAAGAATAGCCATCCAAATAATTATTTCTCTTTTTCGGCGGCATTTTCCAAAATAACTTCTTTACTGGCTATACAATCGCTTTGTTTTGAGGTCTGGGTTTGGTTGTTACTCACTAGAGATTTTTGGGACGGTAACTTGTCTTTGTTTACTGCTTTGTTGAAGCTCGACAAATACCTCCGAGACCTATCTCATCGTCGGAACGGAGAATCTCAACTTCGACATTGTAAAAATGGTTCTTGTCACGATAACAATCTTCTCCAAAACGTCTGAATGTCAGTGTGTCAGCTGCATTTAGCTTAATAACAGGACTCCCCATCACAGGAACTTTGTAAACACTGTTCTTGTCTTTCGAAACTTCATGGTCAAATGCCTCGAAAGTTAAAGCATCAGCACCTTTTAAAATTTTTCCAGAGTAATAATCGTAGTAAACATTAAATTTGTCCTTCGAATATCCGTAGCCGAGAACCCGAAATGACGCTGGGTCGATAGACGACATCCTCCGCGTACCGAAAAAGACACTTTTGTGATCTGCGCCGTACTCGCCCTCAATACAATGGAACGTACTTACGTCGGCTCCCGCTACGTTTTTACCTTCCAATACGACATTAGAACCAACGACGCGATAATCCGAGCAATCCTTTACAGCCCCAGCCATAAGAGATTTAGGAAGTAAGACACAGCACAAGACCAATAGTGCAATTGGAGTCGGTGGCTTTGTCGTATTTTCCATTTTTCTAGACTAGAAGATCGTTTTACTTAGGTCAACGAAGCGGCTTGGCAAAGCATCACTACGAAATAACCCCTAGCCAATCGAGAACCTATGCAGCGAGTTCTTTTTCGAGCCTTTCAGCAATCCAAATCTTGATTAGGGTCTGATAGCCGATCTCTCCCTTTCGAGAGGCAACTTTACGAAGCTTATTCACCATCGACACGGGTAATCGTATGCTCGTGGAGAGTTCATTTACGGATTTTTTTCGATCCGCTTTAATGTGAACTCCTTTGGACTCATCCCACTCGCTGGGATCATAATTATATCCTGGATTTTTTTTTCTGTTTTTCATATATCCCATCCTGTAATAACTCGAGCAATTTGTTTTCCAAAATCTTCAAAGATTAATCGCAAAGATCTGCCCCCATTTGTCTTCCCATCAATCCTGTATTTTTTGGGGCCGTGCTTCTTCTTGTTGGGAACAACATAGTAATCATTAAAAAAGACTTCTTCTGCTTCCCGAGGGGTAATTCCATGTTGGGCCAAATGCTCGATATTGTGGTCATCCCAGATGAAAAAGTACTACTTCTTTCCTTTAAGCCCAGACATGCTAGCTACATTGTAGCTACATTATAGCGCGTGTCAAATTTAAGGTAAAGCGGGGATTTATCGCGAAATAACTCCCAACCACCGCCCTTGAATTAAACGGAAAGAATAGCCAACCAAATAATTATTCCGTTTTTCCCGACGGCATTTTCAAAATAATTCCTTAATTGGCTATTTAATCAAATGGGCGGGAGCTGGGGTTAGAACGTTATTTCGTATAGAATTTAGCTACCAAACAAGTTCACTACATTCTTTTTAAAACGGCAAAGGAATCGAGAATAGCAGTTTCATTTGAAAGCACAGGTTGCTTGTTGTATTTGAATTCTTCTCTTACAACATCCGAAATCTCAATGAGTTCGTACCCGGGAAGCCTTGGCAGCTCAAAATGGTTATATTGAGGGGGCTTGTAACCAATTTCCTCCGCAAGAAATTTCTTAAATTTGTTCAGTACCGAGTGCTCTACTAATTCGGGCTTCCAAAAATCAAACGTCAAAAAAGAGCCCAGGCCCTGGATCTCCAACGCGAAAGAAAATATCCTCTGAAGAGACTTAGGATCTAGGTAGTACGTAAGGCCCTCAAGCAACAGGAACGATGGTTTGGAATTTTTTGAAATTTTCACCTTTAGGTTTTCCAGTTCAAAGCTACTATTTAGGTCACATGGAATGAATTCAATTGGTCTCATGGGAACTCTCCCCTGTTCCTGCCATCGAATAACTTGCTCTTTTTTAAACTCGATGATGTGCGGAAGATCCACTTCGATGCAATGACATTCTCCCTTAATCAAGAAGGGATAACTTGTAAATCCAGCCCCTAGATTAACGAAAGTAGAAATACCTTCTTTGTCGATGGCGTTTTGCAACCTTTCAAGAAAAAACCGATTCCGGATCCCAAGTTCAATGGCGTCATGCGGATAAACAGATTGCTCCATTTTTTTCCAGAGCTCACGCGTACGTTCGGTCACCCAAAGGTGTGCAAACCGATCGTGACTTAGTTCGACGTTACGAGATCTCGATTCGTTCACCAAAAAGGCAGAGTCTCCAATTTTAATATCGGTGCCCAAATTAACTCTTCTCCGGCATGGTCCGTCCTGTATAATTTAAAGATGCCGCTAAGTCTACCCGTTGTCATTGGTTCCTTAGGTTACTTTGTGGATATATTTGACCTTTTTCTTTTTGGCGTTGTACGGGTCTCCAGTCTAACCGCTCTTGGTGTTCCTAAGTCTGCTCACCTGGATACCGGCGTGTTTCTGCTTAATATGCAAATGATAGGTCTTTTGATCGGAGGACTTGTTTGGGGCGTGCTTGGGGATAAAAAAGGCAGACGGACCATTCTCTTTGGTTCTATTTTTCTTTACTCAGTTGCTAACCTTCTCAATTCTCAGGTTACCTCAGTCACGGCCTACGGCGTCTTGAGATTTTTTGCGGGCCTCGGACTTGCCGGAGAGTTGGGAGCAGCTATCACTTTGGTAAGTGAATCACTGTCCATCAAAAATCGTGGTTATGGAACGACGATTGTGGCATCGTTCGGACTTCTGGGTGCCGTGGCGGCTGCATGGGTCGGTGAGAACCTTTCTTGGCGCACCGCATTTATCGTTGGGGGTATTCTGGGACTTTGCCTTCTGATCTTAAGAATGACTCTCGCTGAATCCAAGATGTTCCAAAATGCCAAAGCAACGAATGTTCCGCGAGGTGATCTTCGCCTTCTTGTTGGATCGAAAAAGCGATTTCTAAAATACCTTCAGTGTATTTTTGCTGGCGTGCCAATTTATTTTGTGGTCGGAATTTTGATTACTTTTTCGCCTGAGTTCGGTGAAGCTGCAGGCGTTCACGGGGTAGTTGCGGGCCAAGCCATTCTCTATTCCTACTTGGGTGCCGCTATCGGTGATTTTCTTAGTGGCATGTTGAGCCAATACTTTAAAAATAGACGCCGAATTGTCTATATTTCGCTCATCGGTTCTTTTGTTATGCTTTCCGTATTTCTTCTTTCCCAGAATGTGGGACTTACTTTGTTTTACCTGATGTGCGGGCTCATGGGACTTATGACAGGTTATTGGGCGGTCCTAATCACTATGTCTGCTGAACACTTCGGGACAAATCTTCGCGCGACCGTAACTACGTCGGTTCCGAATTTCGTTCGCAGCGCAGTTGTACCGCTCACAATTGCTTTTAAATTCTTAAAGGGGCCACTTGGACTTACAAACAGTGCATTACTTCTCGGATTGGCTGTAACAATTTTGGGCATCGTATCAATCCACTTCTTGGGCGAAACATTCGGCGCAGATTTGGATTATTTAGAAACATAAAGTGACAACCATTAATACGAGGACTTCCGCCAGTTCTATGGAATAACTTCGCAACTGCCCCCTCGAACTTCTAATAGCCATTCTTTCGGATAGCGAACATCTCTCGAATTCGACTTTCCTCAGGAGTTTTTCGCCCCTTGGATTGTTTCGCGAGGAGTTTAGGCCTAGGTATCTTACTTCTAATCTGTTTCGGTAACTGCGCCAGGTCCTTTCAATCGAGGTATGTCCCCTCCACGCTGAGACCTGATTCAAGCCGAAAATAAGCGGTGGTGGGACCCGGACCCGCCACCAGCGAACCAAAATGCTCAGGACCGAATCCGCACAATTAATTTAGCCTTGGTTCAATTTCCTGAAAGGAACGGTGGAAAGTATTTTGGACAATGGAGCGTGAGGATTTCAATGCTATTTTCTCGATCCGAATCGAGAAATTCGGGAGCGACCAGAGCGGCTGCGCCGATTAAACTTAAATTTAAGTAGTAGACAAAGCCGGATGCTACACGAACCGGGAATACCTTTGGGATTTTATTGCTTTGGCTTGGATGCCTTAATCGTTTTCGGAATACGCATCTATGGCGCGATCGTTTCAATGAATATTTCTAGATTCGGTTCTTCGATGGCAACATTTCCTAAAACGGGATTGTGAAAGTCATCTCTGCGGTTAGTTTTAATTCGGACGTGAAAATCATTCGTCCATCCCGCGCGCTTCATTGCGCTTATGAGCGGCACGGTAACACGTCCTTCTCCTTTTGCGGCCAGCCTTTCCTTTAGAGAGACTTCAAGCCTGCTCGACAAATCCGCTAATTTTCGATCAACTTCCGCATTGTGGACCTTCAAATCGCTCATCTTAAAGTCGGGGAATTGATTCAAAAGGTTTGTCAGTACGTCTTGGGATTTCCCATGCTCAATCATAAATTTCAGTGAGCTACCAGGGGGCACAGCGGTCCTAATAGCCTTAAAGAGAGAAAGAGTAAAATTTCCTCCATCAAAGTTACTGGCCTCGACCGAAGCGATAAAAACGCGAGATGTTTTAGGCTTGATCGCAAGACTAAATTCCACCGATATTTTCCCTTCTCGATCCTGGACAGTGGCTTCTATCTTGTTTTCTTGTGCAGGAAAGAACTGGATACGGAAAGGAGGGCTTTCTCCAGTAAAATAAGGAAGTGAAGAGAGATTTGCTTTAATACTGTCGACAATGGGGGAATCTCCTCTAGGGAGCAGATCTTCATAACTGCAGTGTGAAAGATCGTTTGCCTCCACGGCCTTTACTTGGCTGCAAACACAAAGAAGAGAGAAAAGCAGGAGAACCATCGGTCTATTGTAGCATTAACCCACATTTTTGCCGTCGCAGCAGGTGCGAACCAGCCCGGACACGTCTTGAGTATCAAAACTGGGTGTCGAATAGTGGCAATTACCGAAGCAACAAGTCGTACGAGTGGTTGAAGTTTCAGTAAGACAAAAATTAAAAGAGATCGTTTTTCTAACGGAATTTTACAAAGGGGGCGAACTGTACTAAGGCTGAGGTACAAAGGATGCATCTCCCAACTTGCGTAAGCTTCCCCGCGCCTTCATGAAGTCCCAGTCTCTAGGCAATGCATCCGCTTTTCCCCGATATATCTGACCAGTAGCTTTCTCAAACACGAGAAGGTGATTACCGCCTATAAACGCAATGACACTATTGTCATCTATTGATTGCCGTACGTTATTGAATGGCATTCCACTTAGAGATTGGATTCGACCTGCCAATCGTTCCCAGAGGGCCGCTTTTTGTTCTCCGTTCAGATTGGTCATCCCAGCTAACAGCGATAAGGCATTGGCCCCCATGTGTACAGGCTCAAGTTCTCCATAGTCCCCCAATTGACATACCTACCAGTCGGTATGCTATAAGGCGTCGCATGAAACAAGGGACAATCCGTAGCGAAAGTACCAGGGAACATATTTTGAAGAATGCTTGGAAGGAGATCTACGAACAAGGACTGCATAACGCGAGCTTGGAGAGAATCGCTCGAGGTTGTGGCTTAACTAAAGGCGCTTTGTTTCATTACTTCGACTCTAAGGACGCCCTTGTTTTTGGTGTCTTAAGAGATGTGATGCATAGATACATGGCCGCGAAATGGTTCGAACCTCTCTTGACCAATGCTGACCCGTTGGAGGCGGTTAGAGCAATTTTGAGGGACTATCGCAAAAACACGAACGAACAAACGGTTTGTCGTGGATGTCCTCTTCAAAACCTTGCCCACGACGTCACTTTTTCGGAGCCTAAAATTCAGACCGCAATTAAAGAAATGTTTTTCGAGTTAGAAACTCAAATAACAGTGGCTTTTAGGAAGGCGGCTCAGAGTCACGTAGATGTAGAAAGCATTGGGCGGAAAATTGTAGCGTCTTTCTATGGGGCGGTTATTCTTGGAAAAGTGCACCGTTCAAAGAAAGTATTTGATGAACAACTTGAGAATCTTGAAAGGGACCTTTTAACCGCTTTTCACAGCCGAAAGTCTAAAACGCGGTCTTCGCGAAAAAAACACATTTCGCCTCTTGGGGTGAATGCTTGAACGGATCAGGCGCATATGACGTGATTGTTGTAGGGGCCCGTTGCGCCGGGGCGCCCACCGCAATGCTTCTTGCCCGAAAGGGATATCGTGTTCTTCTAGTGGATCGGTCAAAATTCCCTAGTGATTACCTTTCAACACTAGCGATTTGGCCACCCGGAATTCTGCGACTGAAACGCTGGGGACTATTACCGGACCTGATTACGTCCGGGTGTCCCGTGATTACCCAAGTGTTGTCAGATTTTGGCGATACTCCGGTGATTGCAAAGCCATTTCCTTATGAAGGTATCTCAGATGTTTTCGCGCCGAGACGCATAGTGCTTGATAAGATCTTAATCAACGCGGCGGTAAATTCTGGCGCAGAATTTCGTGAAAATTTTTCGGTGGTAGATTTGATTCGCGAAGGCGACAGAGTTGTAGGAATCCATGGAAAAGAGAAAAACGGTAATCCGGTGGACATCCGAGGAGGGATTGTTATCGGAGCGGACGGAAAGAACTCGCTTGTCGCGCGCATTATGCAGGCGCCTACCTACCGAGACCGTCCTGCTTTCTTGTCCTGTTTCTATTCCTTTTGGGCCGGAGTCCCTGCGAAAGGTATTGAGGTTTATCTCCGTCCTCAATGCAATGTCCTTGTAACTCCCACCAACGATGACCTTACTTTGGTGGGGGTTATGTTTCCAGATAGCGAATTTAATACGTTCAAGGCAGATGTGGAAAACAGGTTCAAGGAAAAACTATCGAAGATTCCCGCTTTTTTCGAACGCGTGAGTAATGGGAAACGTACAGAAAGTTTTTCCGGAGCCACCGATCTTCGAAACTTCTACCGAAAACCCTTCGGAAAAGGTTGGGCGCTCGTTGGTGACGCTGGATATCATAAAGATCCGAATACTGGTCAGGGTATTTCGGATGCATTTTCCTCGGCGGAACTGTTGACGGAGGCGATAGACCAAATTTTTTCCGGGCGACAGACTTTTGAAATCGCTTTTGCAAGGTACGAGGCCATTAGAAACGAGGGTTCAAGTGAGATGTATGATTTTACCTGCCGGGGAGCGCAGCTCGAACCTCCAAGTGAAAAGCAGCTTGCGCTTCGTACTGCTTTGCGAAGTAAGCCAGCCGAGGCTGAACGCTACATTGGGGTGCTGACCGGGACTGTTAAACCATCCGAGTTCTATTCCGAAGAGAGTCTGAAAAGAATACTGTCTCCATGAATGGAGTGAGAGCGCATCGTCCAAGTATGAGGCAAATCAGGCCTCTGCGCGTTCCGGAGTTTCCGGCCAGGGTTGGGGGAAACCAGAGATAGAGCCTAAGTCGGCCGATCAGATTTCACACTTCTGCTGAAAGTTTAAATGCTTAGCTATGGTGACAATTCTTGCTTCTTGCGGTCCCTGGCGCACGCCTCTATAATTCGGCACTTTCAAAAAATACGGGGTTTTCATGCGCTTGGCTCACGCGACATTTTTCTTTTTCACTTTACTGACCGCGACCTCTTCCGCGGGTGAGCTGACCCATTTTGTGTGGTCCAACGTCAGCGTGGACGCTGAACCCATTTTAAGGCTCGGACGCATTCCGAAGGCACTGGACGTTATCGAGGCCATCCGAAACGACTCCATTCTAAAAACCAAAGTTTTCATCCTCGAGTACAGAGCTGAAGCTCTAGAAGGCCGTGATGAAGAGGACCTGGGAAAGAATGTCCATGAGACGCAGGAACGCATTACGGACTACTACACAAAACATCGCCTCGAGGTTCGGGGTGCCTCGGCGTTTCCGGGAGATTTTGCCGGCGTCTTTCTCGCGAAATTTGCAGCCGTTCCTAACTTGCCCGATCGGCCTTTACTTGATGAAAACATCTTACTCGTGATTAAGAACGCTCCGAGAGAAACCATTTTGCACGAGTCCGTCCACGCGATGATCGAAAGCAAACGGCGAGAGGAGCCGGTACTTGTCGATGGTATCAAGACTCATGTGCGCAATGCGCGTCGAGCAAAATACGTGGTGAAGGCAAAGGAGAACGAGCGGGCGGATAAGGCGCTACTCGAAACCCTGCCGACACTCGCCGCTGACCAGCGGGAAGCGTTCCTGGCCGCTCATTATTCGAATGGGGTGGATCAAATGAGATCGCTCCTGCAGATCATGTCGGACTCGCAAGGCGAAGAGATCGACGTGACCCGTTTCTTAGAAGATCACAAAGTGGAACTCGGGCTTACAAAAAAAGAGGCCTATGAAAACTTCAAGTATTCGCTTTTGAATTTCATCAGCATTGATAAAGGTATAAAAACCTTGAATGGCCGATACTTCGACTTGAAAAATGCGGTTTACGAAGCCTTGCCCAAGAAAAACAAGGAACACTTCCATCATTTCGTAAGTCGTGCGCCCAAACAGCATGGCTCCAGTAGAATCCATCAGACGAGTCCAGTAGCGGAGCATCTCGCCGTCGGCAATTGCCGCGCGGTGGTCGCAACACCCGTCGAGCGTTACATTGAGAGCGAACGTTAGAAGTCCCATGGAAGGAATTCTATCCAATGCATCCTGTCGCTTCAAGTGGAAGGTATCCCCTGGGCCGAGTCACCCTTTTTAGAATGCTCTCTCCTAGCGAAAATCCGACTTTAG
>Ga0206963_10135_pt1 | contig 25873 bp, 19 predicted proteins | sample Alteio_BWOrgHeat_28_FD_152958 | JGI IMG/M metagenome (GOLD analysis project Ga0206963, IMG submission 152958) | Enriched cells from forest soil in Barre Woods Harvard Forest LTER site, Petersham, Massachusetts, United States -... | ecosystem: Environmental > Terrestrial > Soil > Temperate forest >... | reverse complement strand
GTTGCCGCTTGGCCCAAATGAAGGCGGGCCGCTGTTCTTCGCGCATTATTCTTTTCTTGGAATTAATCCTACAAATCTTACTGATGCTTATGCAAATTATTTAACGCAAAACACTGCGCACACACAAATCAATTATAATTATTGCGTTGCAAATCCTAACAACTACAATGGCTACAGCAGCGCATGCTGGGGATTAACTGCAAGCGATGAACAAGGCGGTTATTCTGCACATGCGCCGGATAATGATGATGGCGTGATTACTCCGAGTGCAGCAATATCTTCATTGCCATATACGCCAACACAATCGTTGAATGCCATGCGTTTTTTCTATTATAAATTGGGTGATAAAGTTTGGGGGCAATATGGTTTTATTGATGCATTTAATTTAACCAACATTTGGTACGACAATGATTTTTTAGCAATTGATCAGGGCCCGCAAATTGTGATGATTGAAAATTACAGAACTGGTTTGTTATGGAATTTATTTATGAGTTGCCCCGAGATAAAAAAAGGAATGAAGAGCTTAGGTTTTTCAAGCCCGAATTTATAATGATTTTATAGCATTGAATTTTTATTAATAAATGATTGCAATAAATATGAAAAAATTTATTTTTCTTTTTACAACGTTTAGTTACGTTGTAATTTTTTCTTTCGCGCAAGCCGTTAAAAAAGATATTAATAAACAAACTGTTGTTGAAAGGCAAACCAATCTTTCCGATTCAGCCTTATTGGATTTGGTTGAAAAACAAACCTTCAATTATTTTTGGGATGGCGCAGAACCCAACAGCGGCCTGGCTTGTGAAAGAATCCACATGGATAATATTTATCCTGAAAATGATCAAAGCATCCTCACAATTGGCGGTAGTGGTTTTGGTTTTATGGCAATTCTCTCAGGCATTAACAGAAATTACATAACACGTGAAGAAGGATTAAAGCGGTTTGAAAAAATGATTTCTTTTTTAGAAAAAGCAGATCGCTTTCACGGTGCGTGGCCGCACTGGCTTAGTGATGAAACAGGAAAAGTAAAACCATTTGGCAAAGAAGATGACGGTGGCGATTTGGTAGAAACCTGTTATTTATTGGAAGGCTTATTGTGCGTGCGGGAATATTTTAAAAATGGAAATGAAGAAGAAAAAAAATTAGCAACGCGTATTGATAAAATGTGGCGCGAAGTAGATTTTAACTGGTATCAAAATGGAAACCAGAATGTATTGTTCTGGCATTGGAGCCCATCGCATGGATGGACGATGAATTTTCCGGTGCATGGTTATAATGAATGTTTTATTTTATACATGATGGCCGCATCGTCTCCAACGCACAGCATTAATAAAGAAGTGTATGATGAAGGCTGGGCGCAGCATGGCGATATTAATAAAATTAGTTTTTATAACAACGACACATTGCATTTGCACATGCAGGGAAACCCGCCGCATGGCGGCCCTTTGTTTTGGGCGCATTATTCTTACCTCGGTTTAAACCCGCACGGATTAAAAGATAAGTATGCCGACTACTGGAAAGAAGACAGCACGCAGGCAATTATAAATTATAAATGGTGTGTTGATAATCCAAAACATTTTGCTGGTTATGCAAAAAATAATTGGGGATTAACAGCAAGTTATTCAACCCGTGGTTATGCTGCGCATGCGCCAGATTTACGAAATGACTTAGGAGTAATTTCTCCGAGTGCAGCAATTTCATCCATGCCTTATACGCCGCAGCAAACGCTTGCTGCCATTCGGTTTTGGTATGATAGCCTTGGTGATAAATTATGGGGAAAATATGGTTTTTATGATGCATTCAGTGAGCAGGCTGCATGGTATCCGCCGCGATATTTGGCAATTGATCAGGGGCCGGAAATTGTGATGATAGAAAATTATAGAAGCGGATTATTATGGAATTTATTTATGAATGCACCCGAAGTAAAAGCAGGTTTGAAAAAATTAAATTTTGAAAGCCCTTATATAAAATGATCATTTTTAAAAATAATTTTCCATTAATAAAAATGAAAAAAATTTCTTTTCAAACAATCTGTTTTCTTTTTATAACAACCATTGCATTTTCTCAAAATAAAAATGCAACTGAAAAATCATTAATCAAAGATTCGATTGCGCCGGTTGGCATTATTAAAAATATTTCTGACAGTGCGTTGCTTGATATTGTGCAACGCCAAACGTTTCGTTATTTCTGGCATTTCGCGCATCCGGTCAGTGGTTTGGCAAGAGAAAGAGATAACACCGTGCATGCAGAATATTATTGGGATTATATTAATGAAGCTGATGACGAACCAAATTTAAGCAAAGGAACTTTTGGTGCTGAAGCTTGCGCCATCGGCGGAACAGGAATGGGAATCATGTCAACGATTGTTGCTGTTAATAGAAAATGGATTGATAAAGACACGGCATTAAAACGATTAATAAAAATTGCAGATTTTTTAATAAAAGCAGATTGTTATCATGGCATTTATCCGCATTTTATGAATGGAGCAACTGGTAAAACAATTCCGTTCGGGCGATTGGATGATGGGGCCGACATTGTGGAAACTTCTTACTTATTAATGGGGATGCTTGTTGCCAAAGAATATTTTAATGGCAATACTTTACAGGAAAAATATTTTCAAAAACGCGTACAGCAAATGTGGGACGCGGCAGATTGGAACTGGCACAGCAAAGGCGATAATAAAAACTTATACTGGCACTGGAGCCCGGATAATGATTTCGATATGAACTTTCCGGTGTTTGGTTATGATGAAGCATTAATAACGTATATCGTTGCCGCATCTTCGGCATATCATCCTATTTCAAAAGAATTGTATGAAAATTCCTGGGTAAAAAGCCCTGGATGGAAAAATGGAAAATCATATTTTGGTTACACATTGCCGCTTGGATCGTATGATGGCGGCGGCCCATTGTTTTTTGAACAATATACATACATGGGCATTAATCCAAATGGATTAAAAGATGATCATGAAATTGATTATGCAACGCAAACAAAAAATCACACATTAATAAACCGTGCATATTGTATTAATAATCCAAAACATTTTAAAGGTTATGGAGAAAATTGCTGGGGATTAACAGCCGGCGATAGTTACAAAGGTTACGTAGCGCATTGTCCGCAAGATGACCGCGGCGTGATACAACCAACGGCTGCGTTGTCTTCTTTTCCATACACAGCGGAATATTCGATGCAGGCGCTGAAACATTTTTATTATGATTTGGGAGATAAAATCTGGAGCGAATATGGATTTGCAGATGGCTTCAGTGAACAACAAAACTGGTATGCAAAAACGCATCTCGCCATTGATGAAGGCCCGATAGTAGTAATGATAGAAAATTACCGCAGTGGATTAATATGGAATTTATTTATGAAAATTCCTGACATACAAAATGGCTTGAAGAAACTTGGTTTTGCAAGTTCTTATAAAAAAAATTGATGAAGATGAAATACAAGTTGCTTGCTGGTTTATTGTTGTTATCTTTTTTCGCCATGGCGCAGGAATTTCAATACAACTATAATTTTTTTACCAACAGTGCAATGAATGGAAATTTTTTTTTTAGTAAAACAACAAGCAGTGGAAATTCATTTATTAATAATATCGAAAACAAATTGCCGGTAAGTGAAACAACATTTCATACGCCGGGAAATGCATTGCAACTGCAATATAAAAATGGAGCAAACGGAAACTGGCAGGCTATTATTTTTTGCAAACGGATTCGCGGCGTTGATTATTTTAAAACTGCAAACTATTTATCTTTCTGGGTTTTTGATTCTTCTTCAATAAGCTCAAAAGGCTTGCCTGCCGTGCGTTTGATGAAGAAAGACAGCAGCTTGACTTCTTCAATTAATATTCCTTCAATTAAAAAATATCAATGGCAACAAATAATTATTAATACAGATTCTATTAAAAATTTTGATAAAAATAAATTGACAAACAATATAGCCATCGTTTTTTCTCAACAAAATAATGACGGTGAACAACACACCATTTTTATTGATGATATAGAATTTATTAATAAAAATAATAGCCCATCAATAAATTCAACGCCAGAAATAATTGATGCAAAAGGCGCAGCAATGCATGTTGATATTACTTGGAAAAAAGTTACAGATACCAACATTCGTTTTATAAAAATTTATCGTTCAGAAAACGGGAATGATTTTAAAGCAGTTGGCATTCAGCAAACTTTTATTAACCGGTATGCAGATTTTACCGGCGAATCAAACAAAAAATATTTTTATAAAATTGTTTTTATTAATAACGATTATAAAGAATCAAATTTATCATCCATTGCAACCGCTTCTACCAAAACAATGACAGATGATGAATTGCTGACAATGGTGCAGGAGTCGTCATTTCATTATTATTGGGATGGCGCTGAAACCCACAGTGGGCTTACGAAAGAAGATATTCCGGGAAGGCAAAATATGATTGCGGCCGGCGCATCAGGCTTTGGGATTATGGCATTAATAGTTGGTACAGAAAGAAAATTTATAACACATGAAGAAGCTGTTGGTCGCTTTATTAAGATTGTAAATTTTTTAGAACATGCCGAAAAATTTCATGGTGCATTTCCTCATTTTATTGATGGAGAAACAGGAAAAGTAATTCCGTTTTTTGGCAAGCGCGATAACGGCGCTGATTTGGTTGAAACATCTTTTTTAATGGAAGGGTTACTTACTGCGCGACAATATTTTTCTGGTGATAATGAGCAAGAAAAAATGATTCGTGATAAAATTACAACCATGTGGAATAATGTGGAATGGAGTTGGTTTAAAATAAATTCTGATAGTAAATTTTTATATTGGCATTGGTCGCCAGATAAGGCGTGGGTTATTCATCACAACCTAATTGGATGGAATGAAACGATGATAACTTACCTGCTTGCCATTGCATCGCCAACGCATGGAGTGGCTGCCAGCATGTATTACAGCGGTTGGGCAAACCAGGATAGCACTGGCCAAAAATATCGCGCTGCATGGAGCAGCACAAAAGATGGATCGATGTACACAAACGGAAATACGTATTTCGGAATTAAATTAGCGGTTGGTGTTTCTGATGGCGGCCCGTTGTTTTTTACGCATTATTCTTACATGGGTTTTGATCCGCATTTTATTAATGATAAGTACGCAAATTATTTTACCAACAATCAAAACATCGCAAAAATAAATTACAATTACTGCGTTCAAAATCCGAAACATTATAAAGGTTATGGAGATAATGCGTGGGGTTTAACAGCAAGCGACGGCCCTTTTGATTATTCAGCAGATGAGCCGGTACTTTGGGAAGATCATGGAAAAATTGCACCAACGGGCGCCATCAGTTCTTTTCCTTACACGCCTGAAGAATCAATGAAAGCGCTGAAAAATTATTATTATAATTATGGAAAATTTTTGTGGGGTGAATATGGTTTTAAAGATGCATTTGATTTGACCAACAATTGGTGTTCTGAAATTTATATGGGCTTAAACCAGGCGCCGATAACAGTGATGATTGAAAATTACAGAAGCGGGTTAATATGGAAATTATTTATGAGCAATGCAGATATAAAAAATGGTTTGCAAAAATTAAATGACGAAACCAATTCAAAAAAATAATTAAAATATTTTTTATGAAAACATTTGATTTGAATAAAGAACAAATTAAATCTTATAATAAAGATGGTTATTTAATTGTAAGAAATTTTTTGAATAATGATGAAGTAAAAAAATTATACAACATCGCAATAGAAGATGATACGATGCGAAAACATTCTTATGATCTGAATGATCAAACAGGAAAAAAAACAAAGCTCGCATTGTGGTACACGCCGGGAAATGATGCGTACGGCCTGCTTACAAAAAGTGAGCGCATGGTTAATGCAGTTAATAAATTGATGGATGGAAATTCTGCGGTGTGCCATTTTCACAGCAAATTAATGCAGAAAGAACCGAAAGTTGGCGGCGCTTGGGAATGGCACCAGGATTATGGTTATTGGTATAAAAATGAATTTTTATTTCCGGATCAAATGATGTCGGTAATGATTGCGATAACAGATGCGAATAAAGAAAATGGATGCCTGCAGGTTATTAATGGCTCACACAAAATGGGAAGAATTGAACACGGTTTTACTGGTGAACAAGTAGGCGCCTCACAACATTATGTTGATCTTGCTTTGAAGACAATGCAATTAATGTATGTTGAATTAAAAGCCGGTGACGCATTATTTTTTCATAGTAATTTATTGCACCGATCCGAAGCCAACCTTTCTTCAAACTCAAGATGGTCGATGATTTCATGCTATAACAGAAGTGAAAACATTCCATATAATGAACCATCAAACTCAAGCACTTTTTCAATAGAATCTGTATCTGATACTGCATTGCTTAATTGGCAAACAAGCGGTTTAAAAGAAACGTCTAATTTTTTAGAAAAAGAAAAAGACGAAGCATTGAAATAAAATTCACCTGAATTTTTTTACATGAAAATGAAATTAATTTTTACTGCATTATTAAGTTTTGTTTTTTTTATTAATGCACATGCGCAGCAAAAAACATACTGCAATCCTGTTAATATAGATTACGGGTACACGCCCATTCCAAATTTTGCAGAATGGGGGAAACACCGTGCCACAGCGGATCCTGTAATTGTAACTTATAAAGGCGATTATTATTTGTTCAGTACAAATCAGTGGGGTTATTGGTGGAGCAATGATATGCTGAACTGGAAATTTATTTCCAAAAAATTTCTTCGTCCCTGGAACATTAATACGTATGATGAATTGTGCGCGCCTGCAGTTGGTATTGTTGGCGACACGATGATCGTTTTCGGTTCAACCTACACAAAAAATTTTACAATTTGGATGAGCACAAACCCAAAAGCAAATGAATGGAAACCGCTCGTTGATTCGTTTGAAATTGGCGGATGGGATCCTGCATTTTTTACAGATGATGACGGGAGATTGTATATGTATAATGGAAGCAGCAACCGCTTTCCAACCTATGGCATTGAGTTGGATCGCAAAACATTTAAACCAATTGGTACAAGACAAGAAATATATATGCTTGAAGATTGGCGCTATGGCTGGCAACGCTTTGGTGAAAATATGGACAATACATTTCTCGATCCGTTCATTGAAGGAAGCTGGATGACAAAACACAATGGAAAATATTATTATCAATACGGCGCACCCGGAACTGAAATGAGTGGTTACGGAGATGGTGTGATTGTTGGAGATAAACCTTTGGGAAATAATTTTACGCCGCAATCAGATCCGTTGTCATTCAAGCCCGGCGGCTTTGCGCGTGGTGCCGGACATGGTGCAACATTCCAGGATGCATTTAATAATTACTGGCATGTAAGCACAATGATAATCGCAACAAAAAATAATTTTGAACGAAGGATTGGCATCTGGCCTGCAGGTTTTGATAAGGATGATGTGATGTGGTGCAACACCGCGTTTGGTGATTACCCGCATTATCTTCCTTCAAATAAAAAAGCAGATTATGGAAATGGTTTTGCAAACTGGTTTTTATTAAACTATAAAAAACCGGTTACAGTTTCATCAACACTTGGAAACTATAATGCAAACAATGCTGTTGATGAAAACATAAAAACATACTGGAGCGCTGCAAGTGCAAATGCAGGAGAATTTATAACAAGTGATTTAGGAAAAATTTCAACCATTAATGCAGTGCAAATAAACTATGCAGATCAGGATGCAGAATTTTTAGGAAAACAAACAACAACTTATCATCAATATAAAATGTATTATTCAATTGATGGAAAAAAATGGAACATATTAATTGATAAAAGCAATAATAAAACAGATGTGCCGCATGATTATATAGAACTCGCAAACCCTGTGCAGGCGCGGTTTGTAAAGCTCGAAAACATTCACATGCCAACCGGAAAATTTGCCATCAGTGGTTTGCGCGTTTTTGGAAATGGGAATGGATCAAAACCTGATACGGTTAATAATTTTATTGTGCTGCGAACAGAAAAAGACAAACGCAGCGCATTAATAAAATGGAAACCGATAGACAATGCATATGCGTACAATATTTATTATGGAACATCGCCAGATAAATTATACACTTGCATCATGGTTTATGATGCAAATGATTATTGGCTCAAAACAATGGACAAAGAAAAGCCGTATTATTTTTCGATAGAAGCGATTAATGAAAATGGCGTTTCAGCAAAAACGCAACCTATAAAAGTTGAATAAATTTTAATTAAATATTTTTAGCATGAAAAAATTATTATTAATAAGCAGCGCATTTATTTTTTCTTTTGGTATTAATAATGCCAATGCGCAATCAACAAATCCGCCGTTTTACAACGACATACAAAATTTTAAAAAGCAAGACAGTATTAATCCGCCGCCACAACATGCGGTGCTGTTTGTCGGCAGTTCGTCATTTACAAAATGGACGGATGTACAAAATTATTTTCCCAATGTGAAAATTATTAACCGTGGTTTTGGCGGTTCCATTTTGCCTGATGTAATCCGTTATGCCAACGATATTATTATTCCATATCATCCAAAACAGGTTGTTATTTATTGCGGCGATAATGATTTGGCAGCAAGTGATACAGTTACTGCAGAGATGGTGGTTGCCCGCGCCAAACAATTGTTTCAAATGGTAAGAAATAAATTGCCGGATGCAAATATTGCGTATGTTTCAATTAAGCCAAGCCCTTCACGCGCGCGGCTTTTGGCAAAAGATGAAGCAGCAAACAATGCCATAAAAAGTTATCTGGCAACGCAAAAAAACACAGCATTTATAGATGTGTATCATGCAATGCTAACAGGAAGCGGCCAGCCAATTTCTGAAATTTTTCTAAGCGATAGTTTGCACATGAATGCAAAAGGATATCAAATCTGGCAAAAAATTATTAATCCCGTTTTGCTCAAATAATTTATTAATAAGCCAAATTAACCTTTAACCATTCACAAAAAATGAAAACTATTATTAATAAACAATTTTATGAACTGAACATTTGTTCATTAATGATCATCGTTGCGTCGCACACTTGTACTGCATTGCAATAATGATCTGTAGTTTAAATTTTTTATTAATATTATATTAATAAAAATTTTTCAAGCATAATCTTAAAACGAAACGCCAAATGAAAAAATTTCAAACATTAATTGTATTAGTTTTTATAACAACAATACAATTGCACGCGCAGGATGCGAAGATGAATTCGTTCATCAAAAACCTGATAAGCAAAATGACGCTCGATGAAAAAATCGGCCAGTTAAATTTGCCAGGCTCCGGCGATATTGTAACCGGCCAGGCATCGAGTTCTGATATCGGAAAAAAAATTCAGGAAGGAAAAGTTGGGGGATTATTTAATATAAAATCAGTTGCAAAAATACGCGCTGTACAAAAAGTTGCCATTGAACAAAGCCGTTTAAAAATTCCATTAATATTTGGGATGGATGTTATTCACGGATACGAAACTGTGTTTCCAATTCCGCTTGGATTAAGTTGCAGTTGGGACATGCAGGAAATTGAAAAAAGTGCGCGCGTTGCAGCAACAGAAGCAAGCGCAGATGGCATCTGCTGGACGTTTTCACCAATGGTCGACATCTCGCGCGATCCGCGCTGGGGACGTGTTTCAGAAGGCAATGGCGAAGATGCTTATCTCGGTTCGCAAATTGCAAAAGCAATGATAAAAGGTTACCAGGGCGATTATTCCAACAACACAAATATCATGTCGTGCGTAAAACATTATGCATTGTATGGCGCAGCAGAAGCCGGCCGCGACTATAATACAACAGACATGAGCCGCGTAAAAATGTTCAACGAATATTTGCCACCTTACAAAGCCGCAGTTGATGCAGGCGTTGGAAGTGTGATGGCTTCTTTTAATGAAGTGGATGGAATTCCTGCAACGGCAAATAAATTTTTAATGACAGATGTGTTGCGCACGCAATGGGGCTTCAAAGGTTTTGTGGTAACGGATTACACAGGCATTCCGGAAATGATTGAACACGGATTAGGTGATTTGCAAAATGTTTCTGCATTGGCATTAAAAGCCGGTGTTGATATGGATATGGTTGGCGAAGGTTTTTTGACAACTATAAAAAAATCTTTGCAGGAAGGAAAAGTTACGCAAGCGCAAATTGATGAAGCATGCAAACTCATTCTTGAAGCAAAATATAAATTGGGATTGTTTGAAAACCCATATAAATATTGTGATGAAAAAAGAGCAGCTACAGAAATTTTTACAGATGCAAACAGGAAAACTGCAAGGCAAATTGCGGCTGATTGTTTTGTATTATTAAAAAATCAAAACAACATTTTGCCATTGAAAAAAAGTGGAACGATTGCATTAGTCGGCCCGCTTGCTGATAACAAAGAAAACATGCCAGGCACATGGAGTGTTGCTGCAAATTTTTCGAAATCAATTTCTGTGTTGCAGGGTTTGCAGGATGTTGTTGGCAACAGCGCAAAAATTATTTATGCAAAAGGATCAAACCTTGATGGCGATAGTTTATTTGAACAAAGAGCTGGCATGTTTGGCAAATCTTTTAATCGCGATAACCGCGATGAAAATGAAATAATAAAAGATGCATTAAACGCTGCATCGCAGGCCGACGTTATTGTTGCAGCGCTTGGCGAAAGTGCAGAGATGACTGGCGAAAGCAGCAGCCGCACAGATCTTGGCATTCCTAAAGTGCAGGAAAATTTATTAAAAGCATTATTAAAAACAGGCAAACCAGTTGTACTCGTTTTGTTTACAGGACGGCCGCTTACTATTAAATGGGAAAGCGATAATGTACCTGCAATTTTAAATGTGTGGTTTGGCGGAAGCGAAGCCGGCCATTCGATTGCTGATGTATTGTTTGGAGATGTTAACCCATCAGGAAAATTGAGTACAACATGGCCGCAAAATGTTGGTCAAATTCCTTTGTATTATAATCATAAAAATACAGGAAGGCCTTTGGGTGATGGACAATGGTTTCAAAAATTCAGATCAAATTATTTGGATGTTTCTAACGATCCTGTTTATCCATTTGGATTTGGATTGAGCTATACAAATTTCTCTTACAGCGATTTAAAATTGAGCAGCAATTCATTAAAAGGAAATCAAACATTAACAGCAAGTGTTACCTTAACAAACAATGGATCGTTTGATGGAAAAGAAGTTGTGCAATTATACATCCGTGATTTGGTTGGCAGTATAACGCGGCCTGTAAAAGAGTTGAAAGGTTTTCAAAAAATATTTTTAAAAGCCGGCGAATCAAAAACAGTATCGTTTAATATTACGACGGAAGATTTAAAATTTTATAACAGCAATTTAATTTATGATTGGGAAGCTGGTGATTTTGTAATAATGGTTGGTGGAAATTCACGTGATGTAAAATCTGCAAAAGTGAATTGGATGAAATAATCTTAATTGGGATTTTTGCGATCATGATTTTTGATTTAAATAATAGAACTTTTATTGACTAGCTCTGGCATTTATGCCGGAGCTTTTTTTTATTAATAAATTTAAGTGCAGAAATTTTGTTTATTTACATTTGAAAAAAATCTCAGTCAATATAAAATGAAAGGAATAGAAAATATCATCTTCGATTTAGGCGGCGTAATTATTAACCTTAATAATAAATTAACTGAAAATGCTTTTGTAGAATTAGGCGCAAAAGATTTTAATAAATTTTTCGGCCATGGTTTCGCAGCATCTTTTTTTAAAGATTATGAAGTTGGAAAAATAACCAGTGAAGAATTTATTAATAACATAAAACAGCTTGGCGATTTTTCCATGCACGGTGATGATAAAATTATTAATGCATGGAATGTAATGTTGCTCGATTTTCCAAAGGAAAGAATTGAGTTGCTTAAAGCACTTGGAAACCGATACCGAATTTTTTTATTCAGCAATACAAATGCTTTGCATTATGAAGAAGTGCGTAAAATTTATCAGCAAACTTTTAACGAAGAGATGAACGATCTTTTTGAAAAAACATATTATTCGCACACACATCAAATGCGCAAGCCCGATATAAGTTCTTATCAGTTTATTATTAATGAAAATAAATTAAATGCTGCTTCAACTTTATTTGTTGATGATGCTTTTATAAATATCCAAGGCGCAATTGATGCAGGTTTGCAAGGGCTTTACTTGCCACCGTCCATTTCTATTATGGATATAAAATGGTGAAATTTTTTCAGTAAAAAATTATTTCACTTCTTCAAAATCTATATACTCACCCGTTTTTCCTTTTGATTGTTGCGGAGTAGATTGCTGCTGATGCGGATGGCGATATTGCTGCTGTTCGTTTGGCTGCTGCATATTGTTGCGCACATCATTAAACTGTTGTTTCATTTGTTTGGTGGCGTGGGATACCGGAACGACGAAATCAAAAACCAGTTTATAAACTATATAAATAAGTATTGCGTAAAAAAATATTTCTGCTAACATAATTCCTCAAAGTTATAATAAAAATAAAAATGGCATGTTAAAACTTTGCTTAAACTAACCTTACTTAAAAACTTTATTTATTAATAATTCAATGCCGTCTGATGCTTTGCCGGCTAAATTTGCGGTAAAATTTGTAAGCGCTTTTCTAAGTTTTTCATGTTCTAAAATTGATTGAAAAATACTTTGCGGAATGGTTTTAAAAACACCGCGCACAGGCAATAAAGAATTCATCGTTAATGAAGCATAATTTTCCTGCAGGTACGTAAAACTGTCGTCAAATTTTTTTTCCATTCCTTTTGCTTCACGGCGCAGGCGTTGTATTTCGCGTTCCAGCGATTGAATGTTTTTAATATTTTTTTTTGCTGCAGGCATAATGTTTTTATTAATAAATTAATTTTCTTGTGTTTCATCTTCATCAACCAAATCTTCGGTTGAACGTTCAACAATCATTTGAACAATCGGGTCTACAAACCATTTTTTTCTGAAAACAATAAGCACGGTAAAAATGATTAATAAAAAAATAGTTGTTATTCCAAAGCCTTCAATAAAACTGTGTGTAATTTCCGAAAGCCAAAAACTTAAAACCAATCCTGCAAAAAGAATGATTAAAAAAAGAAGAAATAACGAAATGATAATCCACACAAAATTTCCTGCAGATTTTGAAACGGTGCGCACTGCGCTTAGCCGAAAAATTTCCAGCCGCGTTTCAAAATAATCTTTCACCAAATCTTTATTTGCCCTGAAGAAAGACCCGAGATTTTCTGGTTCGCTCATGCTTTTTCTTTTTTTAAAATTACTTTTCTTTATTAATAATTGCTTTTTTAAAAGCAGAATTTAATTAACGGTAAATTTTTAAGCAGTTTTGGAAGTAATATAGTATTTGTATTACATTTGCATGAGCAAAAGATACAAATGAAGGGAACGAAGTCGTTCCCTTCTTTATTTTTCTATGGTAATTGAAACACATATTCGCGCGCTGGAAACCATGCTGAATAGCATTTTAGAGAATGAACCGAATTATTTTTTGGTTGAAATAAAAATAAAACCGGTTAATAATATTAAAATATTTGTAGATGGCGATGCCGGGATTTCTATTGAAAAATGTGTGCAGGTAAACCGCGCTTTGTACAAACAAATTGAAGAAACCAATTTTTTTAATGGCGCAGATTTTTCGCTGGAAGTTTCTTCGCCAGGTTTGGATGAACCATTAAAATTGTTTCGCCAGTACAAAAAAAATATTGGCCGCTTGGTAGAAGTTTTATTAATAGACGGAACAAAAACTGAAGGCAAATTAATTGACGCTACCGAAGATGGAATTATTGTAGAAGAAACAAAAGGCAAGAATAAAAAAAAGGAAATTATTAATCACACTTTTCTTTTCACAAATATTAAATCAACAAAAATTCAGATAGTTTTTTAAACCCGTCCGGCAAACCCCGGAAATTAAAATTTTTAAATTTATGTGTTATGGCAAGTATTAATCTTATCGAAGCTTTCCAGGACTTTAAAGAAGCCGAAAATATCGATCGCCCGACGATGATGAAAGTAGTGGAAGATGTTTTTAAAACATTGCTCCGCAAAAAATATGGCAGCGACGAAAACTTTGATGTAATTGTGAATGCAGAGAAAGGCGATTTGGAAATTGTGCGCCACCGCATAATTGTAGAAGATGGGCTGGTGGCTGATCCGCTGGCAGAAGTTCCTTATAGTGAAGCTGTGAAAATAGAACCCGATTTTGAAGTAGGTGAAGAATTATACCAGGAAATTGAGATACTTGATTTTGGCCGCCGCGCAATTTTGGCCGCCAAACAAACATTGGCAAGCCGCATTGGCGATTTGAAAAAAAATGTGCTGGTAAAAAAATACAATGATCGTGTTGGTGAAATTATTAATGCAGAAGTGTACCAGGTTTGGAAAAAAGAAATTTTGTTATTGGATGAAGATGGAAGCGAATTAATATTGCCAAAGTCTGAACAAATTCCGCAGGATTATTTTAAAAAAGGAGAATCTATCCGTGCAGTTGTAAAAAAAGTAGATCTTAAAAACAACTCGCCGGTAATTATACTATCAAGAACAAGCCCGTTGTTTCTTTCTAAATTATTAGAAATAGAAGTTCCGGAAATTTTTGATGGCCTTATTGTTGTAAAGAAAATCGTTCGCGAGCCGGGAGAAAGAGCAAAAGTTGCTGTTGAATCTTATGATGATCGCATCGATCCTGTTGGTGCTTGTGTTGGTATGAAAGGAAGCCGTATTCATGGCATAGTTCGTGAATTAAAAAATGAAAACATCGATGTTATTAACTGGACAAGCAATATCCAATTATTAATACAGCGTTCATTAACGCCTTCCAAAATTACAAGCATGGACATAGACAGCGAAAAGCAGCAAGTTAATGTCTATCTGAAACCAGATCAGGTTTCGCTTGCCATCGGAAGAAAAGGTGTTAATATAAAACTGGCGCAGGAATTAACGGGTTATTCAATTGATGTGTTCCGTGATAATGAAGGTGAAGTAGATGAATACGATATTGACCTGGAAGAATTCAGCGATGAAATTGAACCATGGGTTATTGATGAATTTAAAAGAGTTGGTTGCGATACGGCAAGAAGCGTGCTGGCATTGACTTTGGAAGAATTGGAAAGAAGAACAGATTTGGAAAAAGAAACAATAGAAGATGTAAGGCGCGTATTAAAAGAAGAATTTCAAAAAGAATAATTATAAAATTTAAAAATTGCTCAATAGCTCAATTGAGGAATTGGGGCATTTTAATATTGAGCAATTAATTTCATTATGGCAGAAACAACAACATTAAGGTTAATGGCTGCGGCCAAAGAATTTAACGTAGGCAAGGATACACTCGTTGATTTTTTGGTAGGCAAAGGATTTAGTAAAGATGATCTTAAACCTACGTCGAAACTGACGGAGGATATGTATCGTTTTTGCGTGCAGGAATTTCAAAGCGATAAAGTAGCTAAGATAAAAAGCGATCAGATTGATTTGCCAAAAGGCAGCAGTGTGGAAGCGAAAAAGAAAAAAGAAGACGAAGCCATTCTTTTTAAAAAAGATCCAAAAAAAGAAATAAAAGAAGAAGTAATTGTTCCGCCGGTTCAGGTGCAAGAAATAGTTGAGCCCCCAAAACAAGAAGTAATAGTGCCGCCGGTTGTTGTTGCACCTGAAGTAACTGTTGAACCAGAGCCAAAAAAAGAGGAATCCGATTTTGTGAAACTGGAAGTGCCGGAAATTGAAGGCCCGAAAGTGCTTGATAAAATTGATTTATCAGGAATAGATTCTTCTACAAGGCCAAAGAAAATCATTAAGAAACAACAGGAAAAAGAGGTTAAACCAGAACCAGTTTCCGAACCAGTAATTGAAGAACCGAAGGCTGAACCTATACCGGAATTAGAAAAACAAGAGCCGGAAATTGTTGCAGAAAAAGAACAGGAAGTTATTAATGAGCCTGTTGCCGAAGAAGAAACGCATGGCCAGATTGAAAATATAAAAGCAGACAAAATAGAAGGCCCTAAAATTTTGGGTAAAATTGATTTGCCTGTTGATAGTGACACGCGACCGAAACCTGCCGAAGAAAAAAGGAAACGCAAAAGAATTCCGATTGAAAAGAAAAGCAGGGGAAATGTTCCGAACACATCTACCAATAACAATAATACCGGTGGTGGTGGAACAGGAATTCAAAAAACAGAAGATCGTGGTGGTGGAAACCGTTTTCCTATTAAGAAAAATGATCGTTCAGCAACAAGCAGCCCAAGCGCTGGCGGTGGAAGAAGGCCGGAATTAAAATCATCAGGCCCACGTGAAGTAAAAGAAATTGATCAAAAAGAAATTCAGGAAAAAATACGGCAAACGCAGGCTAAACTGGCAGGTTCCGGTGGCCGCGGAAAAAGCCTTAAAGCAAAATACCGCCGCGCCAAACGCGATGAATTAGCAGAACAAACCGGCGCTGAAGATGGATCTGATAATAAGTTGCAGGTTACAGAATTCATCAGTGTGAGCGAACTCGCAAACCTGATGGACGTTAGTTATGCAGATGTTATCAGCAAATGTATGGGCCTGGGAATGATGGTATCTATTAATCAGCGTTTGGAAGCGGATGTGATTGAATTGGTAACAGGTGAGTTTGGCTATACCGTTGAGTTTATCGGTATAGACGATGCCGCAGAAATGGAAGAAGAAGATGATGAAGATTCGCCTGACGAAATGGAACCACGCTCTCCAATCGTAACGATAATGGGCCACGTGGATCATGGTAAAACTTCGTTGCTGGATTATATCAGAAGTGCAAAAGTTGTTGCTGGTGAAGCAGGCGGAATCACACAGCATATCGGTGCTTATGAAGTAACATTGGCAAACGGTAAAAAAATTGCGTTCCTTGATACGCCGGGCCACGAAGCCTTTACAGCTATGCGTGCCCGCGGTGCGCAGGTTACGGATATTGCCGTTATTGTAATTGCTGCAGACGATGCAGTAATGCCTCAAACGCGCGAAGCTATAAGCCATGCACAAGCTGCTGGCGTACCAATGATTTTTGCTATTAATAAAATAGATAAAGACGGCGCCAATCCGCAAAAAATATATGAGCAACTTGCTTCAATGAATTTGCTTGTAGAAAGCTGGGGTGGCAAATACCAATCGCAGGAAATTTCTGCGAAGAAGGGATTAAACATAGAACAGTTATTGGAAAAAATATTGCTGGAAGCAGAATTGCTCGAGCTTAAAGCAAATCCCAATAAAGATGCATCTGGGAGTATTATTGAAGCTACGCTTGATAAAGGCCGTGGTTATGTGGCAACAGTTCTTGTTCAAAACGGAACATTGAACATTGGTGATATCGTTGTTTCCGGCCAACATTATGGAAGAATAAAAGCCATGTTTAATGAACGCAATAAAAGAGTGGATGAAGCGCCACCATCAACACCGGTTTTATTATTGGGATTAAACGGCGCTCCGCAGGCTGGTGAAAAATTTAAAGTTTACCAGGATGAAAGTGAAGCAAAAGAAACAGCCAACAAGCGCGCGCAATTATTACGTGAACAGGGAATACGTACCAAGAAACATATTACGCTTGATGAAATCGGAAGGCGCCTAGCGCTGGGTAATTTCAAAGAATTAAACCTTATTATTAAGGGTGATGTGGATGGTTCAGTTGAAGCATTAAGCGATTCCTTACAAAAATTATCTACGGAGGAAATTGCAGTTCGCGTGGTGCATAAAGCTGTGGGCGCAATTACGGAAAGTGATATTTTGCTTGCAACCGCATCTGATGCGGTAATCGTGGGCTTTAATGTTCGCCCGTCTTTACAAGCTGCAAGGCTTGCTGAAAATGAAGGCGTGGAAATTAAAACATATTCCATTATCTATAATGCTATTGAAGAAATCAAGAGTGCGATGGAAGGCATGCTTGAACCGAAAATTCAGGAAAAAGTGGTTGCCAATGTGGAAGTTAGAAACGTATTTAAATTTGATAAAGCAACAGTTGCCGGATGTTTTGTATTGGATGGTAAAATATTCAGGAATGCAAAAATCAGGCTGGTGCGCGATGGCATTGTAATTTACCCGATTGGTGAAGGCGCAACTGCAGAATTGGCTTCTTTAAAACGATTTAAAGATGATGTGAAAGAAGTGGCTTCGAGCTTTGAATGCGGTTTGGTAATTAAAAATTATAACGATATTAAAGTTGGCGATATAGTGGAAGCGTACGAAGAGGAAGAAGTAAAACGAACATTATAAATGCTAAATAAAAAATACGAAGTACGAAATGCTATTAATAAAATATTTCGTACTTCGTATTCTCATTTCATACCTTTCAGTTGGCTAAGCTTTTGTTAAATTGGCGCGCATGGCGGATTTTGCGGCAATATGAAATTATTTTTGAAGTTCTATTTTTGTGATTATGAGTAAAATATTCCTGTTATTAATCTCTCTTTTTTCTTTTATATATTCTTTCGCACAGCAAAAAATTGTTGCTGATAAAATTGCGGGTATTGTTGGCGATAAAATAATATTGAAGTCAGAAATTACAAATGCCATTGCAGATATTTTGCACCAAGGCGGACAGGCGCCGGAAGATTGTGCTGTGCTTGATCGCATGCTCATTCAAAAAGCAATGGTAATGCAGGCAGAGAAAGATTCTGTACCCGTAAGCGATGATGATGTTGAAGCAGAAATAGATCAGAAGATTCGTTATTTCGTAGCACAATACGGCGGTAAAGAAGCGCTTGAACAAATAGCAGGCCGTTCAATTTATCAAATGAAAGAAGATTTTCGCCAGCCTATTCGTGAAGAACGTTTGGCGCAGGGAATGCAAAACCGCATTGTGGAAGATGTAAAAATAACGCCAACAGAAGTTAAGGATTTTTACGAAAAAATCCCGAAAGATAGTTTGCAGTTTTATGAATCACAATTGCAGATTGGTGAAATCGTAATTTATCCCAAAGCAAGCCATGATATTGATAAACTGGCCATCGATCAATTGACAGAATTTAAAAGACAGGTGGAAGCAAATACAAGGAAATTTGAAACGCTTGCCAGCCTATATTCGGACGATAAAGAAACAGAAAAGCAAGGTGGCATATTAACAATGAGTCGTGGCGATAAACAATGGGATCCAACATTTTTGGCTGCCGTTTTCCGTTTAAAAAATGGGCAGATTTCTCCGGTAATTAAATCAAAATTTGGATATCATATTATTCAGATGGTTAACCGCAATGGAGATGATGCATCGGTTCGCCATATTTTACGCATACCAGAAATTACCCAGCCGGAAATTGATGAAGCCACTGTAAAACTTGATTCTATACGCTCAAAACTTATTGATAAAAGTATCGCCTTTGGTGAAGCCGTTGCAAAATATAGCGATGATGATGCTGCTAAATTTACTGCGGGCCGTAAAATGGGAAGAGATAATTCTACTTATTTATCCATCGATCATTTAGATAAGGATATAGTTCAAATATTAAAAAGCCAGAACCTGAAACCAGGCGATTATTCAAAGCCAACTGTGTTTACTGATGATCGCGGAAAAAAAGGCGTTCATATTATTTTACTTATTTCCAAATCTGAACCGCACCGCGAAAATTTGAAAGACGATTATGATTTAATAAGCCAGCGCGCATTGGCAGAAAAAAAACAACAGGTTCTTGAAAAATGGTTTATCGCAAAAATTCCCACAGTATATATAATGATTGACAACGAATACAAACGTTGCAGTAATTTATCTAAATGGCAACTCAGCGCTACGACAGTAAGTAATTAGTTTCCGTTTAAGCATTAACCCCTAATACTCCTTAAAAGTTTGGTGTATTTGCTTTTTTAAGTTCATTAGTAGTAACTTAATATTTGTATTTCTATAAGCGTTAATCATATTTACTTTATCTCTATTGTCAGTATCACTATATTTTAATTGCTATGTTAAGTAGTGTAAAAAAATTCAGTTTAGCACACGAATTTATTTACCCGTATTTGATTCAAACCGATTCAAACGGAATTATTATTAAAGTTGATGAAGCGGCTGATCATTTCCTTTCTTCATATAATATTTCCGATTGCCTTTTTAAAAATGTCTCCGATGTTTTTGAAACATTCGGCCAACTTCAACCATCGTTTGATAAAAATTTTTTCGAGAATAATTCTGCGCAAACAATTGATTTATTTCTTAAAAAAGAAAATAAAAAATCAACAACCATAAGATGGGTTTGTACACCATTATTAATAAATGAAAAAGAAAAAAGATGGCAATTTACTGGTATGGAAATTACCAATGATCCTGAAGCTATTAATATAAAAAATGAAGCAAATACATCTTCCCAAAAAAAAATAAATAATAATCAGCAACTCGATTATCAGCAAATCATTAATGTATTAAACAGCATTACCGACGGATTTTTTATTCTTGATAAAGAATTTAAAGTTGTATTGTGGAATGGTTTTGCAGAAAAAATTACAGGCTTAAAAGCAGGCGAAATTGTTGGTAACAATATTTCAGAAAAATTAGAATTGCTTATTAATGCAAACATTAATAACACATTTAATAAAGCAATAAAAAATAAAACTCCTGTTGTTGTTGAACAATATGCAGTCAAGTTAGGTTTATGGTTAGAGATGAATGCGCATCCGTATTCTGATGGGTTGTTTGTATATTTTAAAGACGTAACCAAACGCAAAAAACAGGAAATGCTTTTGGAGCTTGAAAAAAATGTACTCGAAATAAACTCCAATCAAAAAGCATCATTAAATATTACTGTAGATTATTTTTTGGAAGGCATAGAAAAAATATTTCCGGGCATGTTGTGTTCCGTAATTATGCTTTATGACGATAAAATTACCATGAAGCATCTTTCTGCACCAAGCCTTCCAAAAAATTTTTCATTGGCAATTGACGGAGCTAAAATCGGCCCGGCAGTTGGCAGTTGCGGCACTGCAATGTTTACCCAAAAAAGAATAATTGTTAGTGATATAACAACCGATCCGCTTTGGGAAAATTATAAAGATTTGGCTGAACAATACAACCTGCGCGCATGCTGCTCGCTGCCAATAATAAGTACGCAGGGAGACACGCTCGGCACATTTGCGGCTTATTATTCATCCGCAAAATCGCCGGGCGAACTTGAGTTGATAATATTGGATCGTGCAGCAAATCTTATTAAAATAATAATTGAAAATAAAAAAGCGGAAGAAAAAATTAAAATTATTAATGAGCGGTATATCCTTGCAACGCGGGCAACAAATGATGTGATTTGGGATTGGGACATGACATCTGTAACGCCTTTCTGGAGCGAAGGTTTTTATATCCAGTTTGGTTTTAAATCTGGTGAAAAAATAGATAACCGCGAGTTTTGGCAACAACATTTGCATCCGGAAGATTATGAAAGGGTTGTACAAAAAGTAGAAGAATTTATTGCGCAAAAACAAACAGGAATCTGGCTTGATGAATACCGTTTTAAAAAAGCAGACGGAAAATTTGTATTAATATCCGATCGCGGATTTTTGGTTTTTGATAAAGATGGAAACGTGGTGCGCATGGTCGGTTGCATGCAGGATATAACCGAAAAGCGCAAGATGGAAAAAAAATTATTAACCAAAGAATTGAACAAACAAAAAGTAATAGTGCAGGCAGTTGTGGATGCGCAGGAAAAACAAAGTGCGCAAATAGGAAAAGAATTGCATGACAATGTTAATCAAATTCTTTCCACAACAAAATTGTACCTTGAACTTGCAGCAAGCGATGAAGAAGAAAGATTAAATCTTATTGCAAGAAGTGTAAAAAATATACACCACGCGATAAATGAAATCCGTAATATTTCCCGTTCTTTGGTGCCACCAAGTATTGGCGATTTAGGCTTGCTGGATTCTGTGCACGATTTGATAGAAAGTATAAAAGCCATAAAAGCAATTCACATAGAATTTTATAATGTTGGCCCTATTGAAGAAAAAATTAGCAACCAGCAAAAATTAATGTTGTTCCGCATTATACAGGAGCAGGTTAATAATGTTTTGAAACATTCAGAAGCGCGAAATCTTATTATAGAATTGATTTTAGCAGAAGCAGATAACAGCATTGAATTAAATATTGCCGACGATGGAAAAGGATTTGATCCCGCAAAAGCAAAAGGGAAAAATGGATTGGGATTATCCAACATCGTTAACCGTGCAGATTTATTTGGCGGCAAAGTATCAATCGTTTCGGCTGTGGGCGAAGGATGTAAATTAAGCATACAAGTACCAATTCATAACCTTTAAACATTTTCTTTATGAACAAAATCCGGATTTTAATTGCAGACGATCATAAACTAATCCGGGAAACCTGGACGTACATTCTCGATAGCGATCCTCGTTTCCAGGTAATTGCAGAATGCGGCGACGCAGAAGAAGCCGTGGAACTGGCAAAACAAAAACATCCCGACATCGTATTAATGGACATTAATATGACGCCATTTTCCGGCCTGGAAGCCACGCAAAAAATACGCAAAATTTCACCGGCTTCACGCATTATTGGCGTTTCCATGCATTCACAACCTGCGTATGCTAAAAAAATGTTGCAAATGGGCGCGCGCGGTTATGTAACAAAAAATTCTTCTAAAGAAGAAATGATACAAGCCATTTTAGACGTAAACCAAGGCAATAAATATATTTGCGATGAAATAAAAAACATCATCTCCGATCAGTTGCTTGATGAAAAAGAAAATTCGCCAAACATCAACACATTAACAGAGCGCGAAATGCAGATTATTAATCTGATTAAAGAAGGTTTATCATCCAAAGAAATTGCAGCCAATTTAAATATTTCTTTAAAAACGGTGGAAGTGCACAGGCATAATATCCTTAAAAAATTAAAGCTGAAAAACTCAGCGTCGCTGGTTAATTTTATTAATACATCAGCTACTTATTTTTAATTTTTTTTAAAAAATTTTTAATCAGTTCATAACTATAAAACATTTTACTAAAAAATAACTACAGCATTAATAAATTTATTTCTGCATTGCCCCGGAGTTTTTTAAAAATGCCGGGGTTTCTTTTATAGTTATTTGTAATCTCTCGTTCTTTATAAAAATTACCTGTAACTTCGCGTTTCATTTTTTTGCATGAGCGATGAAATAAAACATGAGTGCGGTTTGGCATTCATCCGGCTCCGGAAACCATTTTCCTTCTATTTACAGAAATACGGGACAGTACTTTACGGCCTCAATAAACTTTACTTATTAATGGAAAAGCAGCACAACCGCGGCCAGGATGGCGCAGGTGTTGCAAGCGTAAAATTAAATGTAGAACCCGGCCATCCCTTTCTGCACAGAATAAGAAGCAGTACCAACCAGCCAATTGCAGATATCTTTTCAAAAATACATGCTGAGCTAGCCGAACTGGAAAAATACCAGCCGGATATTACCAAACATCCCGGATTAATGAAGGGCCATATTTCATCTTTGGGTGAACTGTTGCTCGGACATTTGCGCTACGGAACGCAGGGAAAAAATAATGTAGAATTCTGTCATCCATTTATAAAACGACACACCATTCCTGCGCGTAATTTGGCGCTTGCAGGCAATTTTAATTTGATTAATACAGATGAATTATTTGCGTTGGCAAATATTGAACCTGGCGAATTTCAAAAGCAAAGCGATTTGGCTGCTATGATGGAAGTGATTCATCATTTCCAGGTTCAGGCTGATGAAGCTGCGCCGGAAAATTTAGATGTTGCCGGATTGTTGCGCAAAGCAGTTCCGCTTTTTGATGGCGGTTTTACAGTTGGCGGATTAATCGGCAATGGCGATGGCTTTGTATTTCGTGATGCAAACGGAATACGGCCGGCATATTATTATATAGATGATGAAATTGTTGTTGCCGCTTCAGAACGTTCTGCGATTAGGACTGTTTTTAATGTTGGCGAAAATGAAGTGCTGGAACTAATGCCAGGAATGGGGTTAATTGCAAAAGCAGATGGAAATGTTTTTACAGAAAAAATATTAGAACCAAAAGAACGCCGCGCCTGCAGTTTTGAACGCATTTATTTTTCAAGAGGAAGTGATGAAAAAATTTATCGCGAACGTATTGCGCTAGGGTATAATTTGAGCGAACAGATTTTAAATGCGATCGATTACGATTTAAAAAATACCATTTTTTCTTTTATACCAAATACTGCGGAAGTTGCCTTTTATGGTTTGTGGAAAGGCATGGAAGATTTTTTAAAGAAAATAAAAATCCAGCGCATATTGGCTTGGGGAAATGACGTTACGGAAGAAAAACTTTCCGAAATGATTAACCGCAAAGTGCGCATAGAAAAGATTGCGATTAAAGATGTAAAAATGCGCACGTTTATTACTGCCGATACAAGCCGTAATGAAATGGTGCAACACGTTTACGATGTCACTTATGGAACTGTTACTAAAAACGTTGATACACTCGTCGTAATAGATGATTCTATCGTGCGCGGAACAACTTTGAAAGAAAGTATTATTCGCATGCTTTCGAGGCTTGAGCCGAAAAAAATTATCGTTATTTCTTCTGCGCCACAAATCCGTTATCCGGATTGTTACGGCATTGATATGAGCAAGCTGAAAGATTTTATTGCCTTTCGCGCTGTGATAGAATTGATGAAGGAAAGAGGAAAAGAAGATTGCCTTCAGGAGTTGTATGAAAAGTGTAAAGAGATGCAGCGCATCGGAAAATTGGATACTGAAAATGTAGTTCGCCAGGTTTATAAATTGTTTACTACAGAAGAAATTTCTGATAAAATTGCGCAACTGATAACGCCGCCGGAATGCACAGTGCCTGTGCAGGTAATTTATCAAACTATCGAATCGCTTCACCTTGCGTGCCCAACAAATACTGGCGACTGGTATTTTACGGGAAATTATCCAACACCGGGCGGCAACCGCGTTGTTAATAAAGCCTTCATTAATTATATGGAAGGAAAAAATATTCGCGGATATTAATGATTGCGTAAATTATTTTCTGGCAACAGAAAATCAATTTTAATATCTTCAATTTTATTTTTTTCCAGAAATTTTTATAATGAAAACTTTATTATTAATAAGGCATGCAAAAAGCAGTTGGGATCCTTCAATACCAAATGATTTTGACAGAACATTAAACGAACGCGGTAAAAAAACTGCGCCGGAAATGGCAAAGCGTTTAATAGAAAAAAATATACAAATAGATCTTTTTGTAGCAAGCCCAGCAAAGCGCGCAAAAAAAACTGCCGAATTATTTATTAAAGAATATAAAAGAAATGAAAATGAAATTCTTTTTATTCCCGGCTTGTATCACGCGCCGGCAGCGGTTTTCAGCGATGTTGTTACGCAGCTTAAAGATAAATTTAATAACGTTGCCATCTTTTCTCACAATCCGGGAATTACTGAATTTGTAAATAAACTTACATCTGTTGAAATAGATCACATGCCAACCTGCGGCATTTTTGCCATTACAATTGATGCGGATAATTGGAAAGATTTTATTAATGCTAAAAAAGAATTTTTGTTTTTCGACTATCCGAAAAATGGTTTGTACGATTAATATTATTGCTGAAATTTTTCTTTCAATTCTTCAATTGCAGACTCCAAAAAGTGCGCATTAATAAATTGTTTTTGCAAATAAGAAAACTGTTTTGCCTTCTCAACAGCATCATGCAAATCAAAATTATTTTGATCAACACTAAGCGCCATTTTATTTTTTAAAAGAAATTTTGCAAGATATTCCTGCTCTGTTTGTCCCGGCGTTGCAACTAAAATACTTTTGCTTTCCAGCCTCATCAAATCCATAATTGTGCTGTAACCGGAACGGCTAATTATAAATTCAGATGCACAAATTATTTTATTTAAATCGGCTGAAGAAAGATGGTTATAAATCTGAACGCCATTAATGTTCAATAATTTTTTTTCCGCAGGTAAACCTCTTACTAAAATTATTTTTGCGTTGCTGTTTTTTATTTGTGTTATTAATAAATTTTCA
>Ga0206963_10123_pt2 | contig 25897 bp, 20 predicted proteins | sample Alteio_BWOrgHeat_28_FD_152958 | JGI IMG/M metagenome (GOLD analysis project Ga0206963, IMG submission 152958) | Enriched cells from forest soil in Barre Woods Harvard Forest LTER site, Petersham, Massachusetts, United States -... | ecosystem: Environmental > Terrestrial > Soil > Temperate forest >... | reverse complement strand
TTATTAGGCAGATCCTTTAAAATCCCGGTTATCTTGAAATTTTCGCTATTATCGAATTTTACCAGTTTCCCAAGCGGATCGCTCTCGCCGAATAATTTTTTTGCCATTTTTTCTGTAATGACCAGTGAGTAAGGATCATTCAATGCTGTTTTTACATCACCTTTCAATAGCGGGAAACTAAACATGGTTAGAAAAGAAGGGTCCACCCAGATACCCATTGCTTTTACCTGTTTATCACCATATCCGAAAAGTATGGACATGTCCCAACTGACTCGTGCTGTATTTTCAATTTCCGGGTAATCATTTTTCAAAGCAGGTCCAATTAACTGCTGCGTGCTTAGTCCGGTTTGCAAAGCTCCATCGTGGAAGTTATTCTCCCATATTTCATATAAGCGGCTATTCTTCTCGTGAAATTTGTCATAACTGATTTCATTCTGAACCCATAGCAATATGAGTATGGCGCTGGCCATACCTATAGCGAGGCCGCCGATGTTGATAAGAGAAAAGCCTTTATTCCGAAAAAGATTTCTGAAGGCGATTTTGATATAGTTCTTTAGCATATATTTTATTTATTAATAGTTCCAGATTTATTTCGTGTATCGTAGATCGAGAATCGTTTATCGATCTACGATACGCGATACATAAACAACTATACTTATTCGCTTCTTAAACTATCAACCGGATTAACCACCGCTGCCCTGATAGCGCGGAAACTAACTGTAATAACCGTTATCGCGATAGCCAGCACTGCCGTGAGCAGAAATATCCAACTGCTGATATTCGTTTTATAAGCAAAATCCTGTAACCATTTATTCATCATATACCAGGCTACAGGTGTTGCAACGATAAAAGCAATAAACACAAGCTTGATAAAATCTATTGACAGAAGGGAAACGATATTGACAATGCTGGCGCCCAATACTTTCCGGATACCAATTTCTTTCGTTCTTTGTTCTGCAGTAAAGGTGGCTAGTCCCAACAGACCAAGACAGGCGACGAAAATGGTTACGCCTGCAAAAATACTCAGTATGAGACCGATCTTTTGTTCTGACTCATAAGAATTATTAAACCTGTCATCCAGGAAAGTATACGAAAAAGGAACTTCTCCTTTAAGGTCATTCCAGTTTTTTTTCATCGTATTTAATAAACCTGCTACGTCCTTTGTATTTGTTTTAACTATTATATTTTCATTGTTATCATTTAGAACCATAACCAGGGGAGAAATAGGTTCGTGGAAAGATTTAAAATGAAAATTTCTAACTACCCCGATAACGTGGTAAGAAAGTTTTGTTCCATCGTTATCCTGACTTGTTAAATTATGACCCAGTGCGTTTTTACCCCAGCCAAATGCTTTTGCCGTTTCTTCATTAATAATTATTCCTAATGAATCCGTGCCAAACGATTTTGAAAAGTTCCGTCCATCTGCCATTTCCATTCCCAGTGTTTGGATATAATTATAGTCAACATTATATTTCAAAGTTTTCACAAGCTGATCGCTATTATTATCGGCATAAATCAAAAAGTTGTTATTATAAGTTTTTCCTGCCGGCAGATATCCGGAAGAAGAAATACTCACCACCCGCGGATCCAGCAAAAGTTTTTGCTTAAAGGCCTCCTGATTTTTACCCAACCAATATGCCTCCTGCACGATCACTACCTGGTCTTTGTTATATCCCAGTTTTTCGTTTTGAATAAAACTGAGCTGTTTGTGAACGATAATCGTTCCTATGATCAGTACAATGGAAATAAAAAACTGGAATACTACCAGCCCGCTGCGAAGGCTTACAGTTTTACCCATGGATGCTATCTTTCCTTTCAGAACTGTAACCGGCTTAAAGGATGAAAGAAAAAAAGCGGGATAGCTCCCTGCCAGGAGACCGGTTACAATGGCAAAAAGTAAAAGGCCTGGCAATAACCATGGATTACTCAACAGATTGAATGAAAGATTTTTCCCGGACAGTTTATTTAAAATTGGTAATGTCCAGAAAACAAGAATTAAGGAAAGCAGGAATGCAAAGGATGTCAGTAATAATGATTCCAACAAAAACTGACGCACGAGTTGACCATTTAAAGATCCGAGCACTTTTCTGATACCGACTTCCCTGGCTCTTTTGGATGCGCCTGCCGTGGAAAGATTCATGAAATTGATGCAGGCGATCAGCAACATGAAAACAGCAACAACACTGAATATATAAACATATCGGATATCACTTACGGGGCCCAGTTCCAGGTTGAGATCCGAATGAAGATGAATATCCATCAGAGGCTGTAAGTAAAGGCCCAGTTCATTGCCTTTCTGCCGGAACTGTGTATACGTCATTCCCATGGCCTTCTGTAACTGGCTACCCATATATTTTTCAACGTCAGCCGGAAGTTTGGCTTCCAGCTTTTTATAATCATATCCTTTGGGAAGAACGAGATAAGTATAGTATTCAGAAGTCATCCAGGAAAATTCTCTTGACTGTGGAAAGCTGGCCATGGAAGCAAATAAATCAAATTGAAAATGTGAGTTAACAGGCATATCACGCATGACGCCTGTAATTTTAAAATTGGTATTCAAATCTTTAAATATGAGCACTTTTCCGATGGGGTCTTCATTACCAAAATATTTTTTTGCAACCGATTCAGATATTACAATAGTATTGGGCTCAAGCAATGCGGTTTTCGGATTGCCTTTCAGGAAGGGGAGCGTAAATACTTCAAAGAAATTAGAATCGGCATATGCAAATGCATTTTCTTTAAAAGTTTTATCACCATAAGTTATACGTGGACTCCCATAATTTCTTAGCCTGGTAGCTTCCAGTACTTCAGGATATTCCGATTTAAATGTTTGTGCCACCGGTGGCATCACCATCGCTTCTTTCATTTTTTCTCCCTGTATGGAACCACGGAATACAACACGTACGATCTGATCTGCCTTTTTATTAAATCTATCGTAACTCATTTCATTCTGCACATAAAGCATAATTAACAGGCAGGTTGTCATTCCAAGCGTTAACCCGAATATATTGATCGCAGTAAAGAATTTATTTCTCAATAAACTCCTGATACCGATTTTGAAATAATTCTTAAACATATTTTTCGAATATTAAATATTATAGAATTTTTACGTTTATCGTGTATCGTAAATCGATGAACGTTTCTCGATCTACGATAATCGAATAGTTATATTTCACTCACTTCTCAGGCTCTTCACCGGATTAGCGATCGCTGCTTTAAAAACCTGTAAGCTAACTGTCACCAGCGCAACCAAAATTACAAGAGATCCGGCCACACCGAAAAGCCACCAATGGATTGGAATATGATAGGCAAAATCCTGTAGCCATTGGTTCATAAAAATCCATGAGAACGGGCTTGCCAGTAAAATTGCAATGATCACAAGCTTCACATATTCAACAGAAAGCAATGCCATCATCTGACGAACACCCGCTCCTAAAACTTTCCTGATTCCTATTTCCTTCTGACGTTGTTTTGCTGAATAGGAAGAAAGGCCAATTAAACCAAGACAAGCAAGAGCTATGGCCATTCCTGCAAATACATTCAGTACTTTTCCAAGCCTTAATTCTGATTGGTACAGCGAGTTAAAATCATCATCCAAAAAATGATATTCGAATGGTCTACCTGGTATCAGTGTTTTCCATTTTGACTCCAGGTAAGCTATCGTCTGTGGAATATTTCCGCCTTTCAATTTCAACAACAAATTATTCGCCCAGTCCTCAGGAAATAATACCAGTGGCTTTATAGCCTGATGCATGGATTCAAAATTGAAATCCTTCACCACGCCTTTCACATAACCTGGTCTGCTTTCATCCAAAAACATTTTTTTACCTATAGCCTGTTCGGGTGACCAGCCGAGGACCCTTGCAGCCGATTCATTCAATATAAAATGATATAACGGACTGCCTCCGACAGGATGTAATGCATCTTTTATATCCTGATCAGAAAAATCATCTCCGGCAATTAAATGTAAACCGGCTGTTTGTATGAACTCGTTATCAACAGGATCCGCCGTTACAGCAATCTGTTGATTTTCCGGCATCAGGGATGAACGCATATTATAACCGCTCTGAATATCCACAGGCGTTCTCGCACAAACAGAAATGCCGGCTATATTTCCGCCTGATCTGAATTCCTGTTTGATTACCTGCATCTTTCCAAGCATTTCACGATCAAATGGTAATACCAGTACCTGATCACGATTATACCCGAGATTTTTATTTTGAATAAAACTCAATTGCTTTTGCATGATAAGCGTAGACGCAATAAGTAAAACCGAAATGAAGAATTGAAAAACGATCAGGGATTTTCGGATCCATTGACCAGATCCGGTATTTTTAAATGAACCTTTCAACACCTTTACCGGGATAATTTTGGACAGTAATATAGAAGGATAGCTTCCCGCTAAAAGGCTTACAAGAAAAGTTAATACAAGAGCTCCAACTATAATATCGTATGAAAATAATGCACGCGTCGGAAGTTCCTTTGCTGTAAGCCCGTTGAAAAAAGGAAGAAGAAAAAACGCTGCAACAAAACTTAAAATAACCGCAATCAGGCAAAGCATAGTGGATTCTCCGATAAATTGCCAGAATAATTGACCTTTCCCGGCACCAATTACTTTTCGGACTCCTACTTCTTTAGCCCGCTCAACTGAACGGGCAATATTGAGATTGATATAAGTAAAGCAGGCGATGATCAATAACAAGAGCGCCACGCCTTCCAGTATATATATGTATTTGATATTATTATTTGGTTCAAAGCCGCCATATTCTGAATATAAATGAATCCGCAAGAAAGGCTCCAGACTAAACTGGATACTGGCCCCCTGGCCGGCCATTTCTTTATTCATGAATGCATAGATCTTTTGTTCCAGTGCATTTGCAGTTGCGGGATTTTTGAGCAATAAATAGGTAGTGTAATTGGCATCCCAGTAAGTTTTTTCCTCACCCATATCAAGCGAAGTAAAAGAAGCAAGAAAGTCAAATTTGATCTGGGAGTTTTCGGGATAGTCCTGTGTTATACCGGTTATCAGGAACGGTACACTGTCTGTGCCAACCTGCACCAATTTGCCAATAGGATCCTCATTTCCAAAATAACGGCGGGCTGTAGATTTCGTTACGACCAGTTGATGGGGTGCATGGAGAACGGTTTGCGGATTACCCTCAAGAAGTGCAAGGGAAAACAATTTAAAAATTCCCGAATCAACATACATGAATTTCTTTTCGTTAAGGAGTTTATCCTTATATCGAATCACCCTCGGATATTGAACCATGCGGACTGCATTCTCCACCTCCGGAAATTTCTTTTTAAAAGTGGGAGCAACTTTCATGCTCGTGAAATTTCCTTTTTTTGAAGCAGTGCTGCCATTAAATGAATATTCCATGATAACCCTGAAAATCCGGTCGCCGTTTTTTTCAAAGCGATCATAACTAAGTTCATTTTTAATATAGATACCAATGAGCAGACAACAGCATAATCCTATAACCAACCCCAGGATATTAATAAAGGAGGAGGACTTGTTTTTAGAGAGATTTCTAATGGCTATGAGTAAGTAATTTTTTAGCATAAATACATAAATAATAAGGGTAACCAACCGAATGCCGTTTTCTATTTCATTATCAATCAGCTCATTGTATTATACTTTAATATCATACTGTACGATTTTGTTACATAGAATGTCCATTAATGAAAAATTCACCTGAATGTCCAATTGCTGCAGTCTGAGTTGTTATAGTCATGAGTTCCATAAGGAATTTAAAAAAGGTGGACCAGATGATGGGAAAATTATACAGGCTGATAAATCTAATGCTGATATTTATACCATTGGTAACCCTGGCCTTTATGGCCGGCTTCTTTGGGATGATCCTTTTTGAATTCCAATATTGGAAAGCAACATTATTTAATGATTAAAAACAAATGTCATGGACGAATTTATTTTAATTTTCAGGCATGAGGATGGCAACAAAGTTGCTTCACCGGAACAGATTCAGGTATGGATGAAACAAACAATGGACTGGATTGGCAGTATTACCGCAAAGAATAAATTTGTGGGTGGCAATGGTTTACTTTTTCAGGATGCAAGGGTCGTGCGGCACAATAATCTGGTAACCAATGGCCCCTTTGGCGAAATCAAAGAAACAATTGGTGGCTATATTATGGTGAAAGCGGATTCTGCAGAAGAAGCCGTAGAATTTGCAAAGGGCTGCCCGGTTTTACAGGGGGAAGGAAATAGTGTTGAGGTGAGGAAGATTGCAAAACGCGACGGAGTACATTAAAGTCATGGGGCAACAGGAATTAATACCGCATCTTTTCAGAAGCGAATACAGGAAAATAGTATCGGTTCTCTGTAAACAATTTGGATTCGACCAGATTGAAACTGCAGAAGATATATCCAGCGATACTTTCCTGACGGCAAGTCAAATATGGGGATTGAACGGATTGCCGGAAAATCCTGTTGCCTGGCTTTATAATGTCGCAAAGAACAAAGCAATAAATCATTTAAAACGGGACGCTGTTTTCCAAAATAAAATAAGCCTGGAATTGAAGAATGGTCTTTCTGAAAATTACATTCAGGAAATTGATTTATCTTCTCAAAACATCAACGACAGTCAGCTTCAAATGATGTTTACCATTTGTCATCCTGCAATTTCCCAGGAGGCACAAATCGGATTATCATTGCGTATTCTCTGCGGATTCGGAATAGAAGAAATAGCTGATGCATTTCTTACCAATAAAGAAACAATCAACAAACGTTTGTTTCGTGCTAAAGAAAAACTAAGAGAGGAAAAAATTAAAATTGAGATGCCTCCTTCGTTTCTTATGGAGAGGAGATTGGAGACCGTGTTGACAACTATTTATTTATTGTTTAATGAAGGATATTATTCCGAATGTCAGAATATGACCCTTAGAAAAGACCTCTGTCTGGAGGCCATGCGTTTATGTTATATGCTGGTTGAAAATAAAATAACCAATAAACCCCCGGTTAATGCCCTGTTTGCTTTAATGTGTTTTCATTCCTCTCGATTTGATGCGCGATTAGACAAAAATGGCGAACCTGTTTTGTATGAAGAACAGGATACAGGACTCTGGAATATTGAACTGATCAGTAAGGGAGCGTATTATTTGAAAAATTCGGCTAAGGGAACTGAAATTTCAAAATATCATCTCGAAGCAAGTATCGCATATTGGGGTACACAAAAAACAGAAAGCAAAGAAAAATGGGAAAATGTTTTACGACTCTATGACCAGTTACTTAAAATGGAATACTCTCCGATTGCCGCCTTGAACAGAACATTCGCGCTCTCAAAAATCAAAGGGAAATTGGAAGCAATCAGTGAGGCAGAAAAATTAGAGCTGACTGAAAATCCATTTTATTTTAGTCTGCTGGGTGAATTATATACCGGAATAAATAATAAGAAAGCACATCATAATTTCCAAAGAGCACTTGCAGTTGCAAAAACTGATGCAGGCAGACAAACCATTCAAAAGAAGATGAACCTCCTCTGATATATAACAAAAGTTATATTCCCGACTAACGAACGTTATATTGTTCCACTTTATTTATGCCTGTAGTTTTATTGGAAATTTTTTATAATGAAAAAATTTCCTGGTATTGCATTCATCATATCACTCATGGTGGTTACATTTTGTTGCAAAAAAAGCATCAGCCCTATTTCGAATAGTAATAACAACATCAATAACAATAATGGTAATACAAATAATAATACTCCCGGCCTGGTAACACCGAAAGGTTTTCCTACCGGATCCATAGTAAGTAAATTTATTACTGCAGCTGGGGGTAGTATTACTACAATGGACGGAAGGGTAGAACTCGATTTTCCAAGTGGATCATTGCCAAATGGTGATACAATAACCATTATGAATATTTCGAACAACGGACCCGGAGGAATCGGTGACGCCTATCGATTCTTACCTGAAGGATTAAAATTTGCCAATCCGGTAACTGTTAAATTTCACTATAACGATACTGTTATGAATGGTACGCTTCCCCAATTAACCCATATAGCTTACCAGGATTCAAGTGGGGAATGGGTTATTGTAGAAAATAATGTATTGGATACAGTTGCAAAAACATTTACTGTGTCTACTACTCATTTCAGCGACTGGGATATTTTCCCGGATCTTTATATTTTCAAGGGTAACGGTGACGAAAATCAAAAAAACGAAATATTAGTGAGTGGACATCAACAATACTTTGTTTATTATATACCTACAAATAGCGCCGGACATATTATAAACAGCAACCTTTTCGCGGATGTTTCTTCTGCAATACTCAAAAATTGGACGGTTAATAATATTGTGAATGGAAATTTCACCTTTGGAACGATCACTCCAGGCAATAATGCCAACACCAGCGACCCAAAAATATCCTGTAGTTATATGGCACCTGCGCAAGTGCCTCCTGGGGGGAAAACAGATGTGGCCATTAGTGCTAAATTGCAAAATCTAAGCTACCTGGATCCTAAATATGGGTCATTCAATAATCTGACTTTGACACATTTCGCGAGAATAGTTGGGGCTAATTTTACCTATAATATAACCATTGATTACCAGGATACCCGGATAGATGGCGGACTGCCCGGACTCGCGTTTACAGCTTCAGACCACGCCAGTTTTACCGTAACAGTTAAAGATGGAAAAGATGTTACGGTTTCTAATTTTGACAATCAGGCAGAAACAGTGTCACCTGGATCTCAATCATCCGACGGTTGTACCAGTACATCAAATGATACCGGAGATTATTTGGATATTACTTCGGCAACGGGAAGTATACTTGCGGAAATGGGTTCTCCCACCTATGTCGAAATCAATTATTTTAACACGGGTACAACCTATCCCTCTTTCAAAGTTGTTTGTTCGGGAGCTGGTCAAACAGTAGGAGGCCAGGCAATTGGAAATAGTCAGGATGATTTTGATTTCGTAATGAAAGACAGTGCGCAGACAATTAATTCCGCCGGTACTCAAATGATCATCACAATTACACCACAGCATTAATTAGACGAGTATGGCTACCTAACTTTTGTTCTATTGACTTTTGATTACGACTTACATAGCTTGCTGGTACATGAAACCATTAACCCTAATCCTTATACTTTTTCTTTTTACTTACTGTGTTGTCGCACAATCAAACAATTCAGGGGCATCAGGCACGGAGATCTTAAATCATATTTATTATTTCCGTCCTGATTCACTGATTGCTCTGGAAATGACGGATGGTCAAATGGAATCAAAAACCAAGGCCCTTGGTTACGGAGGCAGCGAAGCAGGTATCGTGGTGGATGGTGATAAATCGCCTTTACGAATTAAAAATGGGGATTCAATTCGTTTTTCAATTAAAATGGGTATGACTATGATGGATCCCACTATGACGATCAAATTGTACAGGTTTGATTTTAGAAAAGGGAAAAGAGAAGCAATCTTGAGCAGCCAGGGTGGGGTATATAGTCATGCAAAATCAACTAGTAATGCCAATGAGATCAGTCTCAATATTCAAAAATCCAGATCGGATAATTATATTATGACTCCCGCCTCCAGGCTACCTCCCGGTGAATACGGTTTTATGAATATGATGTCGGTAAAAATGCAGGGCGCAAGGACTGCTATTTATACCATATATGCATTTGGAGTTGACTGATTATTCCTGTGCCCGCATAACTCTGCCATAATCATTATCATTACCAATTGTTTTAGCTGCTTTTGTGTAGGCGGCTTTTATAGGTTCAGTTCTTGGCATTTTCTTTGAAATTTCTATTAGTAAATTAGATTTATCCATGTCAGAACCCAATGACGTCGATTGATTAATCAGATTTATATATTGATTTTCCGTAATTGTATTTAAACCAAGCATTTTTTTATAGAGGTTTATTTTGTCCATATCAGATCTCATTATGGAAACAAACACACCGAGGCTGTCAAAAAGTGAATCTTTGATAAAACCTTTACCGATCAGTTCTCCATATAGATTTGATTTATCCATATCAGATCCCATATTATTACCCAGGTTCAAAATGATAATAATGCTCCCCGAGCTAAGCGAATCCTGGTCGATGATATGATGAAGGGAATTAATCTTATCCATATCTGAACCCATTCCCCTGATGATGTCAAAACAAGCAGCTGTAACAGCTGAATCTTTAAACTGGTTTGCCGTAATTTTACTTATAAACTGAGACTTGTCCATATCCGAACCCAACGACTTTATTTTTCTTACTACCAGCCCCTTAGATTCAGATGAAAGAGAATCGATTGAAAAAAGCTTGTTCAGATACAGGATCTTTACGAAATCTGGTTTTACACTATCCATTTCATTTATCAAAGCCTGACTTCCTCCTTTCTGATAAACGCGTTCCACCCTTTCCTCGGCATCATAACCCCAGTAAATCATTTCATGAACGGCTTTTGACACGATTGATTTTCCTTCTTCGTTCAAAGGGATGTCATTTTTGCCATCATAGATCTTGTATTCAATCTCCCCTCTCAGGTTACTCTCAGCTTTCACTTTTACATCATTCAGACGAAATTTAAAATAGCCTCCCGGTGAAATGGATTTGAATCCTGATTCGTCATCCGATAATTGGAACTTTCCCAGGTAATTTATCTCTTCATAAAAATCATTTGATTTAATAACCATATTACTTTCAGACATGCCTCTTTTTTCTCTGACTTTACCAGACCATGAAAAATAAAAGCGAATGGTAATCAGGCAAAAAGCTATTAGAAAAAAAATCAGTTTCATTGTATATTTTTAAATTTTCCGTCAACCGTTCCCGCACGTGCGGGATCAACTGTCAACCGCCAACAATCAACGATCCCTATCCTGCCTGGTAAAATAGTAATATGCTCCAAACCCGGCCGCTATACTAAATGCAATGATTGCAAGAGAATGCAATCCAAAAGGGCTGGTGATCATAAGAAGTAAAAAAGCAACACCAATGGCGAGCATAATAAAAAACCACTGCAGAATATAATTTTTGTTTTCCTTTTTGTCGGGTTGCAAAATTTCTTTTACAATGTTTTCCTCAGTGCCTTTATCCAGTATTCTGTTCTTGATACGGGCGGTCATACCGGCCTTGAATATTTGAAGGATGAAGGAAGCTATTAGGTAAATGGCAATCAGCATGGTGCCAATATGTAAAACATCGAATAAGAAGTCCCTGTCTTTAAATGGTTCAAAATTTACATGATCCTGCGCCTGAGTGGCGATAGCCAGTAGTAAAACAACAGAAGTTAAACTTATTTTTTTCATTTTGATTTCATTGATTAGATATTAGACCGGTATGATTATAAATTGTTCCCGCAATCAATTAAAATTTAAAAGATGCATTTGTTTAAGGTACTTTTTATATAAGGATATTATTTTAATGATAAGGATCGCTGTTGTACTGATGATGATAGAATAAATGAAAATGGGAGGAATATCAATAAAAGTATTCAGAACGAACTTCCGGAATATATAAAAAGGAATACCAATACAGGAACAAGTGAAAATGACCAGGAAACCTGCGATGATATCATCGGTAGAAATGCGGATTTGAGGTTTCGGCAGTTTAGTTAATACGAGCTCCTGAAGATCAAAATCAAAAGTTGGTGCGGGTAGTTCTTTTATTTCTGAAAATAACATTTGGTACATCGAAACTTCCGCCCGACAATCGGAGCATGATTCAATATGAGCAATAACCTTTGGGTCGGCATCTGACTTGCCAAGAGCGTATTGCTGTAATTCCTTTTCGTAAGGATGAATATTATTCATAGCGCCTCCTTTTGATATTTAGACAATAAATTTTCTTTCAGCATTTTCCTCGCCCGAAACAGGGAACTTTTAACCGTTCCTTCAGGCAAACCTGTGATCTGACACAATTCTTCATAGCTCATCGATTCATGGTGGAATAATGTGATCAGGGTTTGGTAAATAGCCGGTAATCCTTCAATTTCTTTGCGAAGGATGAGGGATAGTTCTTTTTGAGAAAACAGATTTTCAGAAAGACTACCGACTGCTATATTATTATAGACTTTTGCTACTGTTGTCTCGTAGATTTCTTCATCCTCATGAAGATTTCCAGGCAGCACTAATTTTTTCTTTTCAATCCAGGATAAACAGGAATTATAAGCAATCTGGGCGATCCAGGTGGAGAGTTTGGACTGAAATTTAAAACCTGCGAGGTTATGGAATGTTTTCATATAGATATCCTGCGCCAGATCTTTGCGGTCCTCTGCCACAGGAATCATTTTGAAAACGATCTGTGCCACCAGGTTTTCAGTATTTTTTATAATGATCCCAAAAGCGCGGGTATCTCCGCGTAAAACCCGGTCAACCAGGTGTTTGTCAGCCGGATTATTTCCTGAAATATGGTTCACGTCTATTATCAGACCGGTAAGTTTAATTAAAGTTCCAGAAAATCCGAGGTAATTGAAGAATATCTGTGATCCTTAATGAGGGGAACAACCGCATTGGTTGCATTTTTTAAAACGAATCACAGGATCTGGAATCTATTTACTAAAAAGGAAGATCGTCGTCGTTATTTGTATTTTCCGGGCCTATATTACTCGTTAGTTTTTCAACACCTGCGGGAGAAGTACTTCCCGCAACTTCAATTTTCCAAGCTTTAACATCTGTATACCAACGTCCATTGAATTCCCTGCTTTCTACATCGAAATCGATTTTCAGAAGATTACCCGGTTGAATACCTGCAGTATCAATTTTATCTCCCCATACCGAAACGCAAATTTTTTTAGGATAAGTTGCTTCTGTTTCAACAATCATATCCTGTTTTTTCCATTGTCCGTTTTTACCGGTTCCGGTTTGCTGCGGAAGAAGCTGGATGAGTTTGGCTGTGAGTTGCATAATTGGGACTTAAATATTCAGATCAAAACTACTCATTTTCGAGTCATTCAGATCTTAATTGTGTAACCGGATTCAAAATCGCAGCTTTAAGAATTTGATAACTTATAGTAAGCAAGGCAATCAATAAAGTGCCGGCACCTACTATTACAAATACCCAAATAGAGATCGTTGTTCTGATATCGTATCCCTGCAGCCATTTGTGAAGAGCATACCAGGCGATGGGAGTGGCAATCACACAGGAAATGAATACCAGTATTATAAATTCTGAAGAAAGCAGTTTCCAGAGATTTATTACAGAAGCGCCCAGAACCTTCCTAACTGCAATTTCTTTGGTTCGCTGCTCTGCTATATATGAAGCCAGACCGAATAACCCCAAACAGGAAATAAAAATCGCAAGAACACAAAAGACGGTTGATATATTTCCCATATGCTCTTCATCTGTAAATTTTAGATTGTAATTATCTGCGGTGAACGCATAATCAAATGGAGTATCCGGATCGTATGCATTAAATACTTTTTCTATCCTGGATATTGCCAGGGGTGTTGAAATGGTTTTTTTCAATCGGATCAATACAAATACATTCCTGCGATCAAAGAGTGTAAAAAAAGTAGGGTCAGCAGATTTATAAGGAGATTGCATGATCATATCTTTAACGACGCCAATAATAGGATTGTCTTTATTCCGCCAGTGAATCACCTGGCCTACCGGATTTTTCAATCCCGTAAAATTGACTGCAGCTTCATTCAATATAAAAGCGCCGCTATCGGCAGGAAAATCTCTTGAAAAATCACGCCCATCCAATAATTTCCAGTCCATCGTTTTCCCGTAATCATAGCTGACGAATACAGTCCCAATAATGGCCAGATTATTAGGATCTTTGCCTTTCCAGCTATAACCCATCATAGCATTCCTGACTTCTGTAGAAGGGCTTGAAGATTCGGCTGCATTCTCTACAGCACCTGTCCTCAACAGGTCATTTCGTAATGCGTCAAAATGTTTTCTTAGCGATTCTGATTTCATTTCAGTCATTATCAGGTTCTGTGTAGAATATCCTAATGGTCTGTTTTTGGCAAACTGGATCTGCTGATAGACAATGATGGTTCCAATAATGAGGGCCATACAAACTGAAAATTGCAGAACGACCATTACTTTACGTGGAAGGGAAGCCAGTTTCCCGATCTTGAAATTTCCTTTAAGAACTTTTACAGGCTTGAACCCTGAAAGAAAGAACGCCGGATAGCTGCCTGCTAAAAACCCGGTAAGAAAAGTAAACCCAAGTATACAGATCCAAAATGGATAATGAAGAAAAGGAATAAATAAATGTTTTCCTGCCAGAAGATTAAATGAGGGAAGAGAAATCAGTGCAATAATAAGTGCAATAATCAATGCAAAAAATGTCATCAACAGGGATTCACCAATGAACTGAATAATTAAATATCGTCTCAGTGAACCCATCGTTTTTCTAATACCAACTTCTTTGGCTCTTTTCTCACTTCTCGCTGTGCTCAGATTCATAAAATTGATGCAGGCAAGTGACAATACAAAAACACCGACAATCCCGAATAACCACACAAACTGAATTCGTCCCTCCCCTCTTCCATTTTCACCGTTAAAATTGGTATACAAATGCCATTTGTCCATCGGATGTATCATGAGTTCTTCCCATCCTCCTGCAATATGGGGTTTGCTCAGATTCTTTATTTTGGATGAAATGACGGTAAAAGAAGCATTATCCTGCAGCTGCACATATACCTGGAAATGATGATCGAGCCAATCATCGTTATGCGTAGTTCCTGTATTGTTTTTATTCTCCCATGCAGCGAGGAATTGAATATCACGAAAATTAGTATTGAATGGCAGGGTTTCATAAACACCTGAAACCTTTAATTCGAATTCCCTGTTAACGGAAACGATTTTATTTATTGGGTCACTATTTCCGAAAAGACTTTTTGCAAGTGATTCGCTGATCAGGATGGATGAAGGATCATTGAAATGATTGTAATTCCCTTTTATCATTTTCAGGGTAAGCATCGATGGAAATGCAGATTCGGCCCAAAATCCATAAGCATTAATCTTTTTATCACCGACCATCAGCCCGGCGTTCAATTCCCGGGTTAGTGATGCATATTTAATTTCATCCGGATAATTATTCCTTAAAGCGGCTGCGATGGGAACAGAAGAAAATTCATCCGTATTTGTTTCGCCATTAAAGGTTTCAATGGAAACAATTTCTCCCAGTCTCGCATGATTTTTATGATAATGGTTGAAGGAAATCTCATCCCAAATCCACAAGCCAATAAGCAGGGCGACAGCCATACCGACTGCCAGGCCCATGATGTTTATGCTACTGAAAACCTTGTTCTTAAGAATATTTCTTACTGCGATCCTTAAATAATTTTTTAGCATAATTCCCCCAAAGTTGAGCAAATATAAATATAACTAACTTATTAGTTAATGGATGGCTTCAATATAATATTATGGAATTTTGTAAAATGATGGTCTTTAATAGGTATGGAAAATAACAGTCGTGGCAGCAGTTTCTAAATATGACAGGAGGTACAAGAATAAGGTAAGCAAGCGAATAAGGAAGAACCTGTCTACTCATCCCTTTGTTATAGTTTCAATTGCTGCGGCAATTGCGGTGACAGTATGGATAATTGCATTTTTAATACTGCATTAATATATGCCGTATAAAGGGTGAAAACCCGGATTTATGGAGAGAAATATCGAAGATTGTTCAAAACTGCGCTTTATCTGTGGATTCAAGCCGGATTTCAGGTATATTCCAGCTATATATTAAGTGTATTCAAGTGGTACCCGGCAATGATTAAGCCCATACCAAGTCCATTAAACAATGGACTTGGTATGGACATGGTAGCCTATGAATAGGGCTTTGATAATACTACGGGGTTTATTTCTTTGCAATAGAGGTCCTTACCTTCAGGAGCAATAATTCATCCACATCAGCATAGTATCTGTTTTCAGGGTCGGACTTAATTTTTTCTAAAAGGGGCATTGCTTTTTGAGGTTCCATATTATCGAGATAGGCCATACCCAGGTAATATTCAGCGGCATCTTCAAAAAAATCAGTTTTTGCGTCCTGATTTGCTTTAATGAGGGTTTTAAAGGTTTCTATGGCCTTTTCGGGTTCGTTTTTTTCAAGAAAGGCTATACCAGTCAGCAAATATTCTTCCGGAGTTGGCGAATCCATACTTTTAAAGTCCTGAATGACTGAATCCATATTTCCTTCGTTATATGCCTCTCCCAGAGCGGAATGAGTGGAAGCACCTCTTAAAACAAAACGTTCATAACGGCGATAGTTCTCACTGAACAGCTTTTTCGGATTTGCATTGATATATAAATACAAACCACAGGAAAGGGACATAAATATGAATGAGCCTGCGGCGCAACCGATAATGGTTTTCAGGGATAAGCCAGGGGTAGATGTTTTCATAAAAAACGGATTATAGGTGATAAAAGACTGAGTAATCCGAATTTTTCCGGCGATTTAGACGTGTTTGATATTTGTAACCACCAGGTGAAGTTTTGTAACCAAAATCCTTTATTTTTTATGCCATTGATTGTCAGGAGATTATGGGGGTAAGCACAAATTCGCTTAATTTTTTCCGTGAACGCCTGGAGGTTTCCCTGGTCTTAAAAGGCTCTTCAAGCTTGTCAGCATGATCAAGATATCCGAGAGAAATCATAACTACCGGAACTAAATGTTTGTCCAGATTCAATAATGATTTGGCCTTTTCCTTATCAAACCCCTCCATGATATGGGAGCAGATATCCATACTATTCGCCTGAAGGGTCAACAACATATTTGAAGCACCCACATCATTGAGCATACTTTTATTAATTTCCTCTGTATCTCCATAAGTTTCTTTACCCAGGCTCAGAATAAGTGCAGCCGAGTTTTTATTCCAGGGTTTGTTGCCGGGAAATAGCAGGTCAAAAAATGAGTTGAAAGTATCAGTATCCTTATGTGCAACCATATAACGCCATGGTTGCTCATTCCGGCCGCTGAATGACCATGAGGCTGCTTCCAGCATAGTATTCATATCTTCTTTGGAAATCGGTTTCCCTGAAAAACTTCTGGGACTCCATCGGGTCTTGATAATATCTAAAACGGGGTGAACCGTTTCAGCTTTTTTTATATGGGTCATAAAAATTATAGTATTATCTAATTACACGAAATTAATATCAGTTGTTCGCGATAAGAATCTATTTATCAACACAATATTTTTTCGGTGAAAATTCGGTGAAACATTCGTTTTTTAAAGGATAAGATGTCAATTTCGCCATTGCTGTACTTTTTCCTGATAATATATTTTAAAATATTTCATCCGTGAGATCGTCTATCAGGGGACAGAACTACTGCAACCAATTATTCATTTCATGGGAAAAAAAGAAATAAAGCCTGGTAAACCAATTCAAAAAGGGCCTGGCATGAGCAGCCTGCTGAAACCTTACAGGGGTATGATCTTTCTGTTGATTTTTTTAGCACTGTTGAGCAATGGCATCAACCTGATCCTGCCCAGGATCATTGCAAGCGGTATTGATGCATATCCATCTCACTACGATTTGAAAAAGATATTGATCGAATTTTTAGTAGCCGCCTTTATCATTTTTATTTTTACTTATTTACAAAGTATCATTCAAACGAATACAGCGGAGCGCGTTGCGAGAGATCTTCGCTCAAAACTTTCTTCCAAAATATCGATACAAAGTTATGCATTTATAGAAAAAACCAACCCCTCGAAACTACTGACCAACCTGACAGCCGACGTGGATTCTGTGAAGCTGTTTATTTCACAGGCCATCGTTACGATCGCTTCATCACTCATTATTATTATCGGTGCCTGTTTCATGCTTTTCTCCATTAACTGGAGACTTGCATTCGCGGTGATTACGATCATTCCAATCATCGGTGGCGCTTTTTATATGGTAACCAAAAGAGTGCGCCCCATTTTTATGAAAGGTCGTGAGATCATTGATCGTTTAAATAAAGTAATTAATGAAAGCATACTCGGTTCTGCACTCATTCGTGTGATCAATTCACAACAGCCTGAATATGAAAAATTCCTTCAGGCGAATGACCAGGCAAAAAGTCTGGGATTAAGTATACTTCGTCTTTTTGCATGGCTGATACCCATTATAGTACTGACGGCGAATTTCGCCGGAATTACCATTCTCGCACTGGGTGGACATTTTGTGATCAACAATACAATGACAGTGGGCGATTTTGCGGCCTTCAACAGTTATCTCTCTCTTTTGATATTTCCCATTATCCTCATCGGATTTATGAGCAATGTGATTGCCCAGTCATCTGCGAGTTATCAGCGATTGCACCTGGTGCTGAATTTGCCGGATGCAGAAGATCAGGGAACGATTAAAGAACCATTGTTGGGTAATGTTTCTCTGCATGATGTATCTGTTGTATACGGACAGAAACCTGTTCTGAAACATATTGGATTTTCTGTTGATGCAGGTTCTACACTCGCTATTATCGGTCCAACGGCTGCAGGCAAATCACAACTGCTTTACCTGTTAACAGGATTAATCAAACCAAATGAAGGAACCGTGTTTTTTGATGACAAAAATATTGATGACTATAACAAAGAGAATTTTTACAGTCATGTTGGATTCGTATTCCAGGACAGTATTATTTTCAATATGAGCATTAGGGAAAATATTGCGTTCAGTGACAAGGTAACAGATGAATCTCTCGCAAAAGCGATTGAAACAGCCGAGTTGAAAGATTATATTGATTCACTTCCGGAGAAATTAAATACTGTTGTATCGGAGAGAGGAACAAGTCTTTCAGGCGGTCAAAAACAGCGCATCATGCTGGCAAGGGCACTTGCAATAAATCCGCGGATATTGCTGCTGGATGATTTTACCGCCCGTGTAGATACCCAGACTGAAATTAAAATATTGCAAAATGTACGGCGGAATTACCCGGGTATCACCTTGATTTCCGTTACGCAAAGAATCGCTACGGCGGGACAATTCGACCAGGTGATCGTTCTGATGGAAGGTGAGATCGTTGCGTCCGGCACGCACAATGTCCTTATGAATACAAGCACGGAATACGTGCAGATTTACCAATCACAACAAAGCACGCATGAATTACAACCTCAATGATATTTCTGTAAAACAGGAGAAAGCATCAAACCTGCGTATTCTTCAAAATCTTCTACAACTGATAAAGGAAGAGCGAAAGAATTTATTTCTTGCATGTTTGGCTATTCTTACAAATTCAGGATTGACGCTGCTGAATCCATATATAATCGGGCATACCATTGACAAATACGTCATGCATAAAGATTATCATGGAGTACTAATGAATGCCGGGTTACTTGTTTGTATTGCCCTGGTTGCATTTGGTGCCAGCTACACTCAAACAAAAATGATGGGTGGAATAAGTCAGCGCATGTTGTTCAAACTGCGTAATACGGTTTTTAATAAACTCCAGGAACTACCACTTGCATTTTTTAATCAGAATAAAGCAGGGGATCTTATTTCCAGGATTAATAATGATACGGATAAGATAAATACTTTTTTTTCGCAGTCGCTTATGCAGTTTATCGGTACACTGGCAACGATGACAGGAGCCGGTATATTTTTACTTGCGATCAATTTCCGTCTCGGCATCATAACACTGGTTCCCGGGATATTAATTTTTATTTTTACGAAAATGACTTCGCAGTGGGTAAAGAAAAAAAATGCAACCAGTTTAAAACGTACGGGCGGTCTCAGCGCGGAGATTCAGGAAAGCCTGAATAATTTTAAAGTCATCATTGCCTTTAACCGGAGGGATTATTTCAGGAAACGATTTGAAGAAGTCAATGAGTTAAATTATACCGCCGCGAAATCTGCCGGTGTTGCCAATAATATTTTCATTCCTATTTATGGTTTTTTTGCCAGCACCGCTCAGCTAATTGTATTGACGGTGGGTATCTACCTGATTTCTACAGGTCGCTTCAGTATTGGACTGCTTGTTAGTTATCTCGCTTATGCAACGAATTTTTATAACCCATTGCGTCAGTTGGCTGCACTCTGGACAAACTTCCAGGTGGCGATGGCCGGAGCGGATCGCATTTCTCATGTCTTGAATATGGAATCCAACCTCCCCGTAATAATATCAGATGGTTCTCCGTCTTCTCACATGATGCAACCGGCAGGTTCATCGAATGGTTCTCCTGGAACAGCGGCATTGGTGGAATTCAGGAATGTGCATTTTGGTTATGATGGAAACAGGGAAATTCTCCACAATGTCAATTTTAGATTGGAAAGAGGTAAGACCTATGCGCTCGTCGGTCCGACCGGAGGTGGTAAAACAACCACGGCATCCTTGCTTGCACGTCTTTATGATCCTGTTGAGGGGGAAGTAAGGATCAATGGCAGGGATATAAGATCTTATGAACCGGGAGAACGAACCCAAAGAATCGGATTTATATTGCAGGAGCCATTTCTATTTACAGGAACAGTTCGGGATAACATATTATATGGTAATGAGCAGTACTTCGGATATACCAATGAACAATTGGAAGAAGTAATCAAAACTGCCAACCTGCAAAGACTTCTGGCCAGTTTTGAAAATGGGTTAGATACCGTACTGAGTTCCGGTGGTGAAAGTATCAGCCTCGGTCAAAAACAATTGATCGCATTCATGCGCGCTGTTTTGAGGAACCCTGACCTGTTGATTTTGGATGAAGCAACAGCTAATATTGATACCATTACAGAAAAGATCCTGCAGGATATATTGAATAGACTTCCGACATCCACTACCCGAGTCATCATTGCTCATCGTTTGAATACTATCCAAAATGCCGACGAGATCTTCTTCGTGAATGCAGGTGAAGTTATCCGCGCCGGATCTTTTGATCATGCGGTAGATATGTTGATGCAGGGCAAGCGGGCGAGTTAAAGGAATTTCTGCAGAGTGAATTACTTAACTTTATTGGGCATTCCCGATTCAAATTGGCCATATGAAGAACATAAGACCTATCCTGCTTTTCACTATCGTGTTATTCAGCTTTATAAACATAAAAGCACAGGATCCCATTCCAAAATTTCCAGGCTATGATATCGATACTTCTTTTTTAATGAAAGTAAATGGTGTAGAACAATATATAGAAATTAAAGGAGCTTCTAAATCTAATCCGGTTCTGTTATTTGTTCATGGCGGACCATCCTGGCCGGCAACACCAATGATCAGAAAATTTAATGAGGAACTTTCAAAGAAATTTATCCTTGTCACCTGGGACCAGCGGAATTGCGGAAAATCCAAAACAGATAATTCTGCAACTTTAACTCCTGATTTATATGTAAACGATGCGCATGTTATTACAGAATATTTGAAAAATACTTATCATAAAAATAAAATATTTGTTGTATGTCATAGCTGGGGTACAATCATCGGTGTTTACCTGGTAATGAAATATCCGGGAGACTATGCTGCTTATATCGGATTGGGCCAGTTTACCAATCCAAACCGGTCGGAAGAGCTGGCTAGAAAATATGTTATCGAACAGGCGAAACTGGTTAATGACACAGCCACATTGAAAATGATTAATTCCATACCTTTTTCGAGAGAAGACGGCTATGCCAACGGGTTTGACGATCTGATAAAATTCAGTATGATGTCAAACAAATATTTTAGTAATAAAGAGGTGGCCAGTCTTCCGGATCCTACTCAATTATATGTCGACTATAGTGGTATAGACTGGATGACTCCTGTTATGACAAGTGGGAAAATATTGTTCAATTACATGAATGCGGAGAATATTAATTTTTTCCAGTATAAGGAGTTTAAAATACCTATGTATTTTTTTCTCGGAAGATATGATCATAACACGTCTTCCGAAGTTGCTGAAGAGTATTTTGAAGCCATTCAGGCTCCCAAAAAGAAATTATACTGGTTTGAACATAGCGGACATTCCCCGATCTGGGAAGAACCGGCGCTTTTTAATCACCGTGTTGCAGAAGTAGCTGAAATTAATAGTGACAAATAATCGAATTTAAATCCGGGAGATTGCCAATACATTTTTAAGATCATGCAAAGACGAAAATTTCTTCATGTTTCGGCAGCTGGCACAACTGCGATTGTATTTACCGGAATAAGCTGCGGATACCAGCATGCATCTTTTTATAATATTCTGGACAAACCCGGTCAGTTATCCGGAATCTGTGATCTGAATGCCTTACTGGAAATTGGCAAGGCTTATCGCTTGCAAACGCCGGGGGAAACCAGTGTTGATAAACTCGCTGATTTATTATCAGCGGACGTTGCAGGAAATAAAATATCTTCTTCTTCAGATGATTTATTTATTCAGAATCTGATGAAACAAAAAATTAAACATGATTTTGAGACAGATAATACAGTGATAGTAAACGGATGGGTTATTACTGTAACGGAAGCCCGCCAGTGCGCCCTTCTTTATGTTGTTGATCAATAATTATACGTATGCACACGGACGGAAGAATTTTGGAAAATAATTCAATCATCGAAGGAGATATTTGTATTGTAGGTGCGGGGGCAGCAGGGATAAGTATGGCGCTTGATTGGAATAATACTCCTTATAAAGTGATTCTTCTGGAAGGCGGAGGATTCGAATACGATCCGGAAGTCCAGGATCTTTACAGAGGTAAAACCACCGGTCAGCCATATTACCCGTTGATGTCGGCACGTTTACACTATTTCGGTGGCACTACCGGTCATTGGGCTGGATGGTGTTCTCCACTCGATCCAATTGATTTTTCCAAACGAAGCTGGGTAGAACATAGTGGTTGGCCAATTACAAGAACAGACCTTGATCCATATTATGAAAGGGCCCACAAGAAATTAGAACTCGGACCATACAACTATGATATGGACTTTTGGCAAAAGGGAAATCCTTCAATGACTCCACTTGTTGAAAGAAATTCTGTTGTTTGGAATAAGATGTGGCAATTCAGTCCTCCAACAAGATTTGGCACAAAATATAAAATGGATATTGTTAAGTCGCCCAATATTCATTTATATACTTATGCGAATGTTGTCAATATTCTTACCAGTGAAAATGGCTCAACAGTCAGGGAGGTGGTAGTAAAAAATTTTGCGGGCAGGGAACATAAAGTCAGGGCCAAACATTTTATTCTTGCATGTTGTTCCATTCAGAACGCAAGATTATTACTGGCCTCCAACCAACAGTCGCCGAAGGGTCTGGGCAATAATAATGATCTTGTAGGAAGATATTTTATGGAACACCTTGAAATCAAGTCCGCGGAGCTTTGGCTTTTTAAACCTGATCCATTAAAATTATATAAGTATGAATTTGGTGTTACAAAAGCCAGAGCTGAACTGGCTATAAATTCCAAAAAACAGGAAGAATTCAAAATATTAAATGGCACTGTTTCCATCACAGCTTTGGATGTGGCGAAAAAACTCAAGCCGGCAATAGAAGCGTGGAATCAGGATGACCCCCGAAAAAGTGGTGACAGTTTTTTCGGAGCTTATGGCAGGGCTTCCAAAGAGGTTCAGGTTCCAGGTTCCGGCAGTAAGAGTTATCAGTGTTTCACCCGAATTGAACAGGCACCTAATCCTGATTCCCGGGTAACCCTGGATGTTGAAAAAGACGGATTGGGAGTTCCCCGCGCCAAATTACATTGGGAATTAACGCCCCTGGAGAAAAGAAGTATCCGAAAGATTTATGAATTGTTGGGACAGGAAGTAGGCCGTGCCGATGTTGGGAGGGTAAAACTGATGGATTATCTTATTGATAAAAATGATAGTTCATGGCCTTCATTTACCGGAGGAGGCTGGCACCATATGGGCACTACACGAATGAGTAATGATCCGGGACAAGGAGTGGTGGATTCAAATTGCAAAGTGCATGGCATATCCAATTTATATATGGCAGGCGCATCCTGCTTTACTACGGCTGGGGCTCCAAACCCCACACTGACACTCGTTGCGCTCACATTGAGACTATCTGATCATATGAAAGAAGTGATGAGAAATAAGATCTAAGATCACCAAAACCTATCCGGACATAGTATCATTCTGTAAAACAACGGTGGAAATTCTGTAACTTGGCAGTATCAAATTTACCCTTCGGAACTCGCAGACCAAAACTAAATCGATTGCTATGTTTAACAGAAAATGCATTGCTATTTTCCTGGCCCTGATCATTACCTTCAGCATAGGTTATACACAGCAGAATGTACCTGTCACACTTGACAAATTAGCGGGAAATTTCATTAGGAACATTCGCAAAAACCCGGAAGAGAAACTTTTTGTAGGAACAGATAAATGGTTTTATTCTGCTGGCGAAAATATCTGGTTTAAAGTTTTCATGCTTGATGCCGTTTCACTCAGACCCATTCACGAAGGCAAAAACTTGTTCCTCGACCTTGTAAACGATAAGGACAGTGTTATAAGCCAGGCGCTATTGAATGTAGGGGAGAGAAGAATGAGTGGGAGTATTTTATTACCTCCAAATTTAAAAGAGGGGTATTATTGGATAAGAGCATACACAAGAAATATTCTTCTTCACGATAGTAACGGGATTTTTATTAAGCCTGTGTATGTCATCAATGCAGGAAATCCGGATCCCAGATCACTTACAGAAGCCTATAATAAAACAGTTGTTGACGCAGAAGATACAAGTGCACCGCGGCTCCTTTTTTATCCCGAAGGCGGCTCCATTATTGCAGGAACGACAGCTACCATTGCATTCAGGGCTTTGAATGCCAGGGGTGAACCACTCGAAGTATCAGGATGGGTAACAGATACCCGTGATAGTATTGCAACAAACTTTAAAACTACATTACCGGGCCTTGGAAAATTCTCCTTTGATGCATGGAATCCCAGAAAATATTTTGCACACATTAAGTGGAAAAATAATCGGGTGATAACTTATCCATTACCACATATTGATCAGTTTGCCAGTCAGCTTTCTTTGACAGAACAAAACAGCCAAACGATTAAGGTTCGCGTATCGCTGGGTGATTCGCTTTACAATAAAAATAAAAAGACTTTTCTCTTAGGGATCAGTCGCGATAGTCTTTGTTTTGCTGCGAGTGGAACTAACATGTATGATGTGCAAATACCAAAATCCAATTTCCCAAAAGGAAGAGCAACCCTGTTTTTGTTTAACGAAGAAAAAGAAATTGTCAGTGAGAGATCTATTTATATTGATACCGGATTTACCAGGGTCGTAGTTGAAACAGATAAGTCTGTTTATGGCCCAAGAGAAAAAGTAAAACTGAATCTGAATTCATCGTCTTCAGAAGGCCATCCACTAGGCGCCTTATTCACAGTCTCTGTAACAGATGACCGTTTCTCTTCTCCCTTAACGGAGCAGGATATATTTATTGGATTCAACCCGGATCATATTGAATTGCCTGAAACCGGAACATCTGCAGGTACGGATTGGGAGAATAAATATTCTTTGCAGGATATTGATCTGATCATGCTGATGCAGAAAAAACTTTATGCAAATTGGAATTTCAACACGTCTGATGCACAGGCTAATGCTCCTTATCCTTATGCTGATGTTGACAGCAATCTGTTAGCCGTTAAGGGAAAGATAGAAGGCAAAGGCAATAAGCCGGTCGGTGGCTGTCTCGTTTATCTACAATCAAAAACTAAATCCATATTTCAAAATGATACGACTGATGAAAATGGTCATTTCCAGTTTTATGTAGGGGATTTTGACGATGGTGAACGGTTTGACCTGAAGGTCACTAATTTAAAAGGAAATGGTATAGAAGGAAGGGTAGTATTAGAAAATTTAGGATTCCCTCGGTTTGCAACACCAGGTCAGTTAAAAAGGAGATTTGATAAATCTGATTTGAATATCATTCGCCATTTTAAAACACGTCAGCCTGATTCCACTCTATTCGCAAATGACAATAGGTTGTTAAAACCAGTAAATGTTAAAGGAACGAAAACAAAAGGGGCACCATATGATCAAAGTAAAAGAGTTAGTACTACTTCATATATAATCACAAGCGATCAGCTTAGTACCGGAGACCCGAATGCG
>Ga0206963_10118_pt2 | contig 26198 bp, 7 predicted proteins | sample Alteio_BWOrgHeat_28_FD_152958 | JGI IMG/M metagenome (GOLD analysis project Ga0206963, IMG submission 152958) | Enriched cells from forest soil in Barre Woods Harvard Forest LTER site, Petersham, Massachusetts, United States -... | ecosystem: Environmental > Terrestrial > Soil > Temperate forest >... | reverse complement strand
CAGTTGCAGACCGCCCCCATCATGACCAGTTGGGCGCAGCTTGTGGACACCAACGCGCCGTTGCCCGAATATCCCCGCCCGCAAATGGTCCGGACCAACTGGATGAATCTGAATGGCATCTGGCAGTTTCAAGCCGGCGCCGCGAACGACCCCGTCCCCACCAACCAGACCTTGTCCGGCGATATCCTCGTGCCGTATCCGATGGAATCCGCGATCTCCGGCGTCATGGAATATCACCTCTGGTCATGGTACCGCCGCACCTTCACCGTCCCGCCCGCGTGGAGCGGCCAGCATATCTTGCTGCACTTCGATGCCGTGGACTGGCAATCGCAAGTCTTCGTCAACGGCCAGAGCCTCGGTATCCACAAAGGCGGCTACGATGCCTTCACCTACGACATCACGCCCTACCTGACCGGCAGCAGCCCACAGGAAGTCATCGTCCAAGTCTACAACGCCGTCGACGGTGCCGGTGAACCGCGCGGCAAACAGACCTTGTACCCCGGCGGCATCATGTACACGTCCTCCACCGGCATCTGGCAACCGGTCTGGCTTGAGCCCGTTCCCGCCACGAGCGTCGCCGACCTCAAACTGATTCCGGACATCGACAACCAGCAGCTCGCCGTCACCGCTTCCATTTCCGGTCCGACGAATGGCGTCACCGTCAACGCCGTCGCGCGCATCGGTTCCACCGTCGTCGGCTCCGTCTCCGGCCCGCCCGGCGTCAGCCTCACGCTGCCCGTCCCGAATCCCAACTTGTGGAGCCCCACCAATCCGTTCCTTTACGACCTCTCCGTCACCCTCTCCAACAGCGCGTCGTCGCTTGACTCCGTCGCCAGCTATTTCGGCATGCGCAAGATCAGCCTCGGCACCAACAATGGCCTCGTGAAGATTTTGCTCAACAACCAGTTCGTCTTCCAGTTCGGCCCGCTCGACCAAGGCTTCTGGCCCGATGGCCTTTACACCGCCGCGACCGACGACGCCTTGAAGAGCGACATCGAGCAGGAAAAAGCTTTTGGTTTCAATATGGTTCGCAAGCACATCAAGGTCGAGCGCCAGCGCTGGTACTATTGGGCGGACAAGCTCGGCATCCTCGTCTGGCAGGACATGCCCAGCGTCAATTCCTACACCAGCAACCCGCAGACGATCGACACCAACCAGTTCGAGGTCGAACTCATCCGCATGGTGCAGAATCATTGGAGCCATCCCGCCATCATCATGTGGGTCGTATTCAATGAATCCCAGGGCCAGCACGACACCACCATCCTCGTTCCCGAAGTCAAGGCGCTCGACCCTTCGCGTCTCGTCAATCAAGCCAGCGGCGGCAGTTATTTTAATGTCGGCGATATCTACGATGACCACAGCTATCCCGACCCCGGCAATCCCAGCAACACCACGCACGCCAATGTCGATGGCGAATTCGGCGGCATCGGCCTCACCGTCACCAATCATGTCTGGGCGCCCGGCGGGGGCTACATCGGCGCGCTCGATGGCGCGGACGTCGCCACCAAGTTCGAGGCCTACTGCAATGAACTTTCGACCTACGATCAAAACAACGGCCTCAACGCCGCCGTCTACACCCAGACGACCGATGTCGAAACGGAATTGAATGGCCTCTACACCTACGACCGCGCCGTCCGCAAATCCGATCTCCGCCGCATGCAAGCCGCCGTCCTTTCCGCCAGCGTCCCGCTGACGGTGACGACCATCGTGCCGACCTCCCAGTCCTCCGGCATCAATTGGCAATACACCACCAACAGCCCCGCCTCCAATTGGTACGGCACTGGTTTCAATGACACTGCGTGGAGCAACGGCCCCGCCGGTTTTGGTGCGGGCAATCCACCGAACACCACCGGCCTCGTCCGCACCGCGTGGAAAACCTCGGACATCTGGCTGCGTCGCACCTTCAACCCTGGCACCCTCACCGCGCAAACCATCAGCAATCTGGTCTTCTCCGTTTATCACGATGAAGACATGGATATTTATCTGAACGGTGTTCTCGCGGGCAGCGCGACGGGCTACACCAGCACCTACACCTTCCTGTCTGTGAACGCCGCCGGCCAGGCCGCCATCCTTTCCAACGCCAGCAATCTCCTCGCCGTGCATTGCCATCAGACGACCGGTGGGCAGTACATCGACGTCGGCATTTCTTCCCGTAGCAATCTGACTATCGCCTTGCCGCCGATGCCCGCGACACCAACGAATGTCATCATCGCCGCCGGCTCGCTCGGTGTTTCGCTAGGGTGGGGGACGGTTCCGAACGCCGCCACGTACAACATCAAACGTTCCACCACCAGCGGCGGTCCGTACACGAATGTCGTCCTCGCGCCGATGAATGCCGGCACCGACAACCTCGTGACCAACGCCACGACCTACTACTACGTTGTTTCCGCTGTCAACGCCGCAGGGGAAAGTTCCAATTCCTCCGAAGTCAGCGTCACCACCGCCGCCGCCGTCATCCCGCCCTTGCCGCAGTTGACCACGTGGTTCAAGGCCGATGCCATCGCCAGCCCCGGCAACGGCTCGCCTGTTTCAGTGTGGCCGGATTCCTCGGGCAACGGCAACAACGCCACGCAAGGCACCAACAGTCGCGCGCCCAAATATATTGGCGGCGCGCTGAACGGCCTGCCCGTCGTACGTTTCAATTCCACCAACCAGACTTACCTCGCCTTTCCGCGCAGTGTGTCCGGCGATTTCACCATCCTCTGCGTTTTCCAAAGCACGCAAGGCTCCGGCTCCGGCACGCTCTATTATCAAGGCGCCGGCCTGGTGAGCGGCGAGGTCGCCAACACCGTCAATGATTTCGGCGCCTGCCTCTTCGCCAATGGCACGCTCTGCGCCGGCACCGGCAATCCGGATGTCGCCGTCAATTCCGCCGCCGGTCTCAATAACGGTCTCCCGCACATCTTCACCTTCACGCGCAAGCGCAGCACCGGCACCATCGTCTTGTACATCGATGGCGTTCCCGCCGGCACGAACACCGGCAGCATCGTCTCGCTCACTGCGCCCGCCCAACTTGTGCTCGGTGCGCAACAAACGCTCGTCAATTATCTGAACGGCGACATCGCCGAGGTGAAGATCTACAACGCCGCCCTCAGCGACACCGACCGCATCGCCGATGAAAGTTCACTCAAGTGCAAATACGGCCTCGGCACCGGCGTCGCCCCTTCAACTCCAACCGGCCTCACCGCCACCGCCGGCAATCGCAACGTTTCCGTCACTTGGAATCCCGTCATCGGTGCCAACAGTTACAACGTCTTCTGGTCCGCCACCCCCGGCGGCACCTATTCACTCCTCGCCGCCGGATTGACCGCCACCAATTACATCGATGCCAACGCCCTCAACGGCCAGACCAATTATTATGAGATCGTCGCCCAGAGCGGTTGCGGCTCCAGCGCCGGTTCTGCCGCCGCTGCCGTCTTGCTGCCGCGTCCGTCGCTGGGTGTCAGCTTCGGCACCGGCCTCGATGTGACCTGGCCCGGCTGGGCGAATGACTGGGTTTTGTGTTCCGCCACCAACCTGTTGCCGCCGGTCGGCTGGTTGCGGGTGACCAATGATGCCGTATATTCCAACGGTCAATGGACCATCCATTTGCCTGTTAATTCAGATGTAAAATTCTATCGTCTCTCGAGCCCCTGATATGTAGGGCAGGCTTTTCAGCCTGCCGGTTCTGGGGGCTTTCCAGCCCCCAGTTCCTCGCCGCAAAACATTGTGGCCATTTCATGCCACATGACACTTTTTCAATCTCATTTAATGTTATCACCAATATCCCAAAGCAAAGTTGTCTCCACGTCACTGGTGGCCCGGCTTCGTCACGGATTCCGAACGCTGAATAAAAAATAAACCCGACCCCCATGAAAACCCCCTCACCCTCAAGACTTGCTTGTATCTCCAAGGCTGGCGTTTTGACGCTCGCCCTGTTGGCGGCCTCAAAGATTTCCTCTTTGGCCACCGACATCACTTGGATCGGCGGCACGGCCGAATACACCAATACCGTGGACTGGACCGGCGGGGTCGTTCCGGGCGTCTCGGACAACGCCATCAATGACAACGGCACCAACAACGTCGTCCAGATCATCAGCGGCGATCCCAGTTGGAGCGTGAATGATTTGCGCGCGGGCAACGGCACCAGCGCCGGCGGTGCCTACTATCAGGACGGCCCCTCGGCGGTTCTCGGCGGCTGGCTTCGCCTTGGCTGCGGCACGGGCGCGACCGGCGTTTACACCTTGAACAGCGGCAGCATCGCCATCAATGCCAATCGCCTCAACGTCGGCGAGCTCGGCACCGGCTTTTTCTACATCAATGGCGGCACCATCAACGGCCCGAACAACCAGTTCGCGCTCGCCGATGGTCCCACCGGCGCCAGCGGCACGGTCTACCAGACCGGCGGCACGATCACTTCGCCCGGCGAACTTTGGGTCGGTGCCAACAACGCCGGCTCCGGCGGCAATGGCGCGACCGGCGTTTACTACCTCAGCGGCGGCACCCTGACCATCAACAACTGGGCCGTGCTCGGCCGCAACGGCACCACCGGCACGTTCAACATGACGGGTGGTACTTTCAACAAGAACAACAACGGCAATTTCCTCATCGCCTCCGGCAACGGCGCCATCGGCACGTTCAACCACAGCGGCGGCGCCATCATCTGCCAGTCGCAATTCCTGGTTCCTGAATCCGGCAACAATACCACGCTCGGCACTTACAACATCAGCAACACCGCTTCCATTCTCGTCAACAACTGGTTCGCTGTCGGTCGTAATGGTGGTCCCGGCATCGTAAACATCAGCGGCGGTTCTATCACCAAGGGCGGCGATAACACCAGCCATCTGGACATCGGCGCCGGCGGCGTCGGCACCATCAATCAGACCGGCGGTGCGATCACCAACACCGCCAGCGATACCTGGATCGGTGAAAACTCCACCGCTGTCTGGAACCTGAATGGCGGCTCCGCGACCCTCGGCTCCGTTCACATCGGCCAGCTCGCCACCTCCACCGGCACGATGAATGTCACCACCAACGCCACCTTGACCGCCACCGAAGTCACCTCCGGCAACTCTGTCGCCACCAGCACGCTGAACGTCGATGGCGGCACCATCCGCGCCTCCGGCAACAGCGGCAATTTCATGCACGACATCGTTTTTCTGAACATGCTCGTCGGCGGCATGACGATTGATTCCCAGGGTTTCAACATCACCATTCCTGAAAATCTCCCGAACAACGGCGACGGCACCGGTGGCCTCATCAAGAATGGCACCGGCACGCTCACGCCCACCGGCGCGAACAGCTACGTTGGTCCGACCATCATCAATGCCGGTACGCTCGTCCTCACCACCGATCCCACCGGCCCGAGCGGTCATGGCGATTACACCATCGCCGGCGGCGCGTCCTTGAACCTCACCTCGCAGGGTCTGAACGACCAGCTCACCGTTGGCAACCTGACCTTCTCGACCGGCGCTCCCGTCCTCAACCTTGATCTCGGTAACTACGGAAATATCGGCCTGACCGCCGCGCCCGTGAACGCCACCGGCGCGCTCGCTGTCAACGGCACCGCCACGATTAACATCGCCGATGCGCTCCCGCAGATCGGCCAGTTCCCGCTCATCCAATTCAGCTCCCGCTCCGGCGCCGGCAGCATCGTCCTAGGCAGCCTCCCGGTGGGCGTCGGCGCTTACATCAGCAACAACGTCAGCTCCGTTGATCTCGTCATCACCAATGTGAATCTCCCGCGCTGGGAAGGTCTCGCCGGCGGCAACTGGGACATCGGCATCACCACCAACTGGATCAACATCGGCAACAGCCTCCCCACCACCTATGCCGATCATAACATCGTTCAGTTCAACGATAGCGCCTTGGGTACGACCACCGTCAATCTCACCACCACGCTCAATCCAAATGGTTTGACCGTGAACAACAACACCGCGCTCTATACCTTCGTCGGCCCCGGCAAGATCAGCGGCCCTGTCGGCATCACCAAGCAGGGCGCCGGCACGTTGATCGTCGCCAATACCGGTGGCAATAACTACACCGGCCCCACGGTCATCGCCGGCGGCGTGTTGAGCGTCACCAATCTGGCCAACGGTGGTCTGCCCAGCCCGATCGGCGCGGGCTCGGTCAATCCCACGAACCTCGTCCTGTCCGGTGGCGCGTTGAGCTACTCCGGCCCGGCCACCACGCTCAATCGCGGTTACCTCACCATCGCGACCAACAGCTCGCTCACCACTGTCAGCAACCTCACCTTGACCGGTATCGCCGCCGCCACTTCACCCGGCGGCCTGATCAAGAACGGTGACGGCCAGCTCACCTACACCACCATCGGCACCAACGTCCTCTCGGCCTCCGGTTCCGGCGGCTACAGCGTGCAGGGCGGCAATGTGGTGTTCGACGGTTCCTCCGGCGGCCAGACCAACGTGGTCGCCAGCTCGCTCGGTGTGGACGGTCTCCTGGCCAATTCCTCCGTCACCCTGACCAACACCACCATGAACATCAATGGTGACATGGACCTCGGCGACATCGCCAACGCCACCGGCACCGTGAACATCAACAACGGCACCACGGTCAACGTCAGTTCCTGGCTCATCTTCGGCAACGGCGGCAACTCCACCGGCACGCTCAACTTGAACGCTGGCACCTTGAACGATCTCACCGGCGACCTCCTCATGGGCGGTAACGCCGGCGCGAATAGCACCTTGAACATCAATGGCGGCGTGTTCAACAAATCCGGCGGCACGGTCAACATCGCTCCTGGCAACTGGAACGTCAACGGCACACGCACCGGCACCATCAACCAGATCGCCGGTACGTTCAATTGCTCCGATGAGATGCGCGTCGGCCAGGCGGCCTTCGGTATCGGCTACTACAATCTCACCAACGGCATCTTGAACCAGCATGCCGGTCTCTACGTCGGTAATGGTGGCAGCTTCGGCGCGTTCACCATGACCGGCGGTACCATCAACAAGGATGGCGGCAACCCCATCAAGATCGGTAACGCCGGCGGCGTCGCCTTCTTCAACCAGACCGGCGGCACCATCAACAGCTCCAGTGAATATTGGGTCGCTGAAAACGGCGGCACGGTCGGCTCCAACTTCATCAGCGGCACCGCCGCGGTGAATGTGAGCACCTACGTCACCGTCGGTCGCGCCGGCCTCGGCGTCGTGAACATGTCCGGCGGTACCTTCACCCAGACGGGTGGCAATCCGTTCTTCGTCGGCATCTTCGGCGGCGGCAACGGTTACTGGACTCAGACCGCCGGCGCGCTCACCGTCAGCGCCACGCTCGAACTCGGTTCTGCTTGTAACGGTAATTTCGAATTGGATGGTGGCGTGGTCAACGCCGCGGGTGAAGTCTGGATCGCCCAGAGCACCGGCGCCTACGGTACGCTCACCATCAACGGTGGTTCCTTCACCAACAATAGCTGGCTCGCGGTCGGTCGCGAGAACGGCAACGGCACGCTCAACATCAATGGCGGCACCATGGTCAAGACCGGCGGCGGCAACATCTCCATCGCCCACGGCGTTGGCGGTGTGGCTCCCACCGGCATGGTCACCCAGGTCTCCGGCAAATTCCTCGCCGTCTCCGGTGATACTTGGATCGGTGAAGACAGCGGCCCCGGCACGTGGAACATGAACGGCGGTTCCGCCACCATGAACCAGGTCCTGTTGGCCAAGAATGCCTCCGCCTCCGGCACCTTGAACCTCAACGGCGGCACGTTCGCGGCGAATGAAGTCACCACGACCAGCAGCGGCACCAGCACGCTGAACTGGAACGGCGGCACGCTCGTGTCCACGATCAACATCGCCAACTATCTCCACGGCCTGACCTCGGCCAATGTCCTCGCCGGCGGCGCGGTCATCGACAGCGGTGCGAACACCATCGGCGTCTCTCAAGCCCTCTTGGACGGCACCGGCGGTGGCGGTCTGACCAAGCTCGGCACCGGCGCCCTCACGCTCACCGGCGCCAACACCTACACCGGCCCGACCGCGGTCAACGCCGGCAAGGTCACCATCACCACGGCCTCCAGCGGCGGCGGCAACGTCTCCGTCGCGAACACTGCCGGCTTCGGCGTCACGGTCGTCGGCGCTCTGAATTCTCAATACACCGTGCCGGGCATCTCCTTCGCCTCCGGCACCGCGACCTTGAACTTCGACCTGGCCACGTTCGGCAACCCGAGCCTCGCTCCGTTGAATGTCACCACGCTGGCCAACAACACCACCGTTACCGTCAACATCGCGGATGCCGTGGCCGCCATCGGCCAGATCCCGTTGTTGAAATACACCGGCAGCATCTCGGGCTCTGGCACCTTTGTGCTCGGCACCATCCCCACCGGCGCCGTCGGCTTCCTCTCGAACAACGTCGCGAACAGCAGCATCGACTTCGTCATCACCAGCGCCGGCGCGCCCCGTTGGAACGGTAATCTGAGCAGCGTCTGGGATATCAACACCACTGCGAACTGGTTCGACCTCGGCACCCTGAGCTCCACCACCTATCACGATGGCACGCCGGTGTTGTTCGATGACAACGCCACGCCCACCGCCACCAACGTCACGCTCAATGTCGCGGTCGCGCCCGCCAGCGTCCGGTTCACGAACAACACCTTGCCTTACACCATCACCGGCAGCAGCACCGGCACCATCGGTGGTTCCGGCGGCTTGACCAAGCAGGGTACCAACAGCCTCACGTTGCTGAACATGAACGGCAACAACTTCACCGGCCCGGTCACCATCTCCGCCGGTACCTTGATCGTCACGAACCTCGCCAACGGCGGTTCGCCCAGCTCCATCGGCGCCTCCTCGGCCAACTCCACGAACCTCGTGCTCGCGGGCGGTACGTTCAGCTACGCCGGTCCGGCGGTCTCTGTGAACCGCAGCTATTCCATGACGGCCAACAGCACGCTCGATCTGCAAGGCGCCTTGACCCTTACGGGTGTGGCGCAGGCTACCGCCGGTACCGCGTCCAAGACCGGCCCCGGAACCCTCACCTATGCCGGTGTCGGCACCAATCTGCTCTCGCCCGCCAATGTCGGCGGCGCGTATCAGGTCAAGGGCGGCGCGGTCGTCCTCGACGGCTCCAGCGGCTCGCAATCGAACAGCGTCATCGGTGAGCTGTGGGTCGGCTCCGTCACCAACGCCGCCGGTAACATCGTTGTCACCAACACCACGCTCGGTATCTCGAGCTGGTTCGCCCTCGGTCGTGGCAACGGTAACTTCAACTTCCTGTCCACCGCCTCGTTCTACAATTCATTCCTGAACGTCTCTTACGGCAACACCGGCAGCGGCGGGGCGGGGAACGGCGGCGGTATCAGCTTGGGCTACAATAACGGCCTCCCGAACGCCGGTACCCAGGTGATGACCATCGGCGGTTCCTCGGTGGTGACCAACTACGGCGGTAACTTCAACATCGGCGAAAGCGCCGGTTCCGCCGCCTCGTTCACCCTCACCAACAACGCCCAGATCACCAGCATCTATTCCCGCTGCGAGATCGGCAACGCGACCAGCAAAGGCGTGGTCAACCTGAACTCGACGGCCACCAATACGTTCTGCACCACCTTCGGCCAGTTCTTCCTCGGCGGCTTCGGCGGCACGAGCGATTCCGGCGTCGGCGCGCTCAACGTCTCCGCCGGCACGGTCCGGTTCGGCAACGGCAGCGGCGTCTATGTCCACCTCGGCGACAACGGCGGCACCGTCCCGACCAGCTATGGTTCCTTCAACATGACCGGTGGCACGTTCAGCGAAACTTCCGGCGACGGTTTCCGCGTCGGCTTCGGTGGCTACGGCTCGTTTGTCCAGAGCGGCGGCACGTTGCTCTGCGGACGTTACCTCTCCATCGGTGGCAACACTGCGGGCGGCAACGGTGTGGTGACCTTCAGCGGCGGCACCGCGGGCATCTACAACACCGGCTTCCGCATCCTGCTGCCGGATGCCGGCAACGCCACCGGCGTCCTGAACCTCGGCACCCTGGCCGGCGGTACCAGCATCCTCACCAACCTGAGCACGACCAGCCTGGCCATGGAAAACAGCGCCGGCGGCAATGGCACGTTGAACCTCAACAGCGGCACGCTCCAGTTGGGCGGCCCGATCACCCGCGTGAATTCGACCGGCGGCAGCGCGACCGTCAACCTGAACGGTGGCAAGTTGCAGGCTGGCGGCAATAACATCACGCTCCTCGACAACACGCCCACCAGCGAGAACGTCTACAAGGGCGGTTTGACGGTGGACACATTCGGCAACACGGCCACGATCTCCGGCAATCTGCTGACGGTTGCAGGCAGCGGCATTTATCCGGCGGGTGGCACCATCACGGTGCCTGCCAATGGCGGCAGCGGCTACATCGGCGCTCCGCTCGTCGCGGTGACCGGCGGTTCCGGTTCCGGCGCGATGGCCATCGCCACCGTTTCCGGCGGCGTGGTCACCAACGTCGTCCTGACCGCTCCCGGTAAGAACTATGTCGCGGGCGATGTCGTGAACTTCGCGTTCCTCGGCGGCGGCGCCACCACGGCGGCGACCACCTTCGCCTACACCCTGCAGGCCGGCGACCTCGCCTCCAATGTCGGCGGCGGCGTCACCAAGACCGGCAACGGCACGCTCTATCTCAATGGTGCCAGCACCTACACCGGTGCGACCCTCGTCAACGTCGGCACGTTAGGCGGCACGGGCAGCCTCTTCAGCCCGGTGACGGTCGCGTCCGGCGCGACGCTCTCGCCCGGCGTCGGCGCCATCGGTACCCTCGTGGTCAGCAACTTGGTCACCCTCGCAGCGGGCAGCACCAACTACATGGAAGTGAACGTCACCGCCGGCACCAAGGACGTCCTCCGCGGACCGTCGCAGTTGAACTACAACGGCACCCTGGTCATCGCGAACCTCGCCGGCACCTTCACGGCCCCGAGCAGCTTCAAGCTGTATGATGCGACCACCTATACCGGTTCCTTCAGTGCGATCGTTCCGGCCACGCCCGGTGCCGGTCTGGCCTGGGACACCACGCAGCTCGCCGTCAACGGCACGCTGTCGGTGACCACCGCCTCGACCGTCAACACCACGCCCACGAACATCGTCGCCTCCGTCTCTGGTGGCAACTTGAACGTGTCCTGGCCCGCCGATCACACCGGCTGGCGCCTGCTGATCCAGACCAACTCGCTGGCGACCGGTTTGCGGCCGGCCACCAACAACTGGTCCACCGTCCCGGGTTCCACCACTGTGAACTCCATGTCCATCCCGATCAATCCGGTCAATCCTACCGTGTTCCTGCGCTTGATCTATCCGTGAGCTCCGGGATGAAGCGCGACCCCGGTTTCGCTTACTGATTCTGGCCCGGTGAAGTCTGTCGGCTTCACCAGGCCGCTTGGTTGATAGGTTGGTAGAAATGCCGTTTGTGGCCAATTCATGCCACATGACAAAACCGGCCCCTGAGCCTAGATTGCCTTAATTCCTGCAACGAAAATGAAAACATATTTTTCAAGACCGTCGGCCGCCACGCCTCTTGGAGCGGCTTCCCGCCGTGGTTTTACCCTGATCGAACTGCTGGTGGTCATCGCCATCATCGCCATCCTGGCCGCCATGCTGTTGCCCGCGCTGGCCAAGGCCAAACAAAAGGCCAAGCAGACCGGCTGCATCAATAATGAACGCCAGGTCGGCATCGCGCTGGTCATGTATTCCGGTGACTATAACCAGTATCCCGGCAATTACCGGGCGATCAACGGCACCTACGTCTGGCAGACCCGCATCCTGAGCCAGATGGCCAATAACCGCGCCGCTTTCTGCTGCCCGGCCGCCATGCAGGAAAGCTACTGGGATCCCGCCCTCAACGACACCGTCGTGAATGTCATCGGTGAAGACGGCAAGCCCGATAAATACGGTATCCGCAGCGGTGCTTCGGATTTTCAGGGTACCCGCTTTTCGATCGGCTATAACGATTGGGGTTTGAGCCAGTCCATCCAGCTCGGGCTTGGTGGGGATGTTGATTCTACCACGACCAAGATTGTACGGGATTCGTCGGTCCGGAAGCCGTCGGACATGATCGCCATCGGCGACGTCCGTTCGGATGGTGTCAAAGGTGCCATCAAATTTGAGGCCAATGTTGATCCCAAGGTGACGACGGGCGGTGGCGACAATGACGCCCCGCAGCATTACCAATGTCCCTCCAACCGTCACAATTATCGTACCGACCTTCTCTTTACCGATGGTCACGTGGAAAGCGCCAAGCGCAGCGAGGTGCAGGATCCGAACAACAATCTCTGGCGTGCGCGTTGGAACAGTGACAATGACCCGCATACGGAGGTCGCCAATTGGACGGTCGCTTCTGATGCGACACTGGAACAGTAAGATCTCATTTTTTAGGGCTGCGTAATTTTTGATTCAATGATTAACAATTTCATTCACCGTCTCGGCTGCCTGTTTGCGACCGTGACGCTCGGTTTTTCCGCCATGGCGGCGGAATCGTTTCGTCCGCCGTCCGTGCCGTTGGTGGCGTGCAATCCGTACTTCAGCATCTGGTCGCCCGCCGACAAGCTGACGGATGCCGACACCACCCACTGGACCGGCAAGTCGCAGCGGCTTACCGGCCTCATCCGCATCGATGGCCGCACGTACCGCCTTATGGGTACGGAACCCGCCGCCATTCCCGCGCTGGCCCAGACCCATCTTGAAGTCTTGCCCACGCGCACCATCTATTCCTTCGCCGGCGCCGGCGTGAACGTGACTCTCACCTTCATGACTGCCGCTTTGCCGGAAGACATCGATCTGCTCTCGCGCCCCGTGACCTATCTGACCTGCGATTGTTCCGCTACCGATGGCCAGAAGCACGACGTCGAAACTTATTTCGATGCCTCCAGCGAACTGACCGTCAACACGCCCGACCAATCCGTTGTCTGGTCTGCTGAAAAAATGGGCGGCGTCACCGCCTTGAAGACCGGCTCCAAGGATCAACGTATCCTGGCCGAAAGCGGCGATGATATCCGCATTGATTGGGGCTATCTCTACGTCGCCGCCACCCGCGATCAAAAACCGCTCATCGCGCAGGTGAACGCCGCCGCCGCCCGCGATGCCTTCGCCGGCGAAGGCAAACTGTCTCCGTCCGTTTCCTCTTCAGAAGATGCAAAACAACCTGCCTCCTCCGCACCGGTCTCCGCGCTCGTGTTCCATTATGGCAAGGTAGGGGAGCAGCCCGCGTCGCACTGGCTCATGCTTGCGTACGACGATCTCTACGCGATCCAATACATGAAGAAAAATTTGCGGCCCTACTGGCGTCGCAATGGCGATGACGCCGCCGCCCTCCTGAAAAAATCCGCGCACGACTACGCCTCGCTGAAAGTGCGCTGTGAAAAATTTGATCGCGAACTCGTGGCCGATATGACCGCCGCGGGCGGCGACAATTACGCGCTGCTTGGCTCGCTCGCCTACCGCCAATGCTTCGCCGCCGGCGTGTTCGTGGCCGATGCCAACGGCCAGCCGCTCCAGTTCTGCAAGGAGAACCATTCCAACGGCTGCATCAGCACCTCCGATGTGTTCTATCCCATGTCCCCGCAGTTTCTGCTCTTCGGCCCCTCCGTGGCCAAGTCCTTCATCGTCCCGTTCATGAACTACGCCACGAGCGAACGCTGGAAATTTCCGTTCGCCCCGCACGACCTCGGCACCTATCCCAAGGCCAACGGCCAGGTCTATGGCGATGGTGAACGCGGCGTGAACAACCAGATGCCCGTCGAGGAGACCGGCAATCTCCTGTGCCTCTTCGCCGCCGTCGCCGAGATGGAAGGCAACGCCAAGTTCGCCGGCCTCTACTGGAATCAACTTGAGCGCTGGGCCGCCTACCTCAAGGAAAAAGGTTTCGACCCCGAGAAGCAGCTTTGCACCGATGACTTCGCCGGCCACCTCGCGCACAACGTTAACTTGAGCGCCAAGGCCATCTGCGGCCTCGGCTCCTTCGCCAAACTCTGCGAACTCCGCGGCGACAAGGCCAAGGCCGATGAATATTTCCAGATCGCCCGTGAAAGCGCCCAACGCTGGGTCCAGGAAGCGGATGACGGCGACCATTTCCGCCTCGCCTTCGACCGCCCTGGCTCGTGGAGCCAGAAATATAACCTCGTCTGGGACGGCGTGCTCGGCCTGAATCTGTTTCCCGCCGGCGTGGCCCGCAAGGAGATGGATTTCTACAAGAAGATGCAGAACAAATACGGCCTGCCGCTCGATAACCGCGAGACCTACACCAAGCTGGACTGGATCGTCTGGACCGCCACGCTTACCCGCGACCGCGCGGATTTCGAGGCGCTCATCGCGCCCGAGATCAACTACCTGAACCACACGGCCGACCGTGCGCCGATGAGCGACTGGTACCAGACCAAGTCCGCCCGCAAAGTCGGGTTCACCGCCCGCCCCGTCGTCGGTGGCGTGTTCATGCCGTTGCTGTACGACAAGGCGGTCTGGCAGAAATATGCCCGCCGCGATGAGGTCAAGGCCGCCAACTGGGCGCCCATCCCCAAATCTCCGACCGTGATCGTGGTCGTCCCCGCCGCCGACCAGCTCGCGGCCAAATGGCACTACACCACCCAGCAGCCCGGTGCCGATTGGACGCATGTGAATTTCGATGTGACCAGTTGGCCGGAAGGCTGGAGCGGTTTTGGTGTGCGCGATACTCCCGGCGCGATTCCCCGTACCACGTGGGACACCAGCGATATCTGGCTCCGTCGCGATGTTGACATCTCCTCCTCCCAGCTCAAGGACATCGAACTCTGGTTCCATCACGACGATGAAGCGGAAGTTTACATCAACGGCGTGCTCGCCCTCGATGCCGGCGGCTTCGTGGGCCGGTACGATTATTTTCCCCTCACGGATAAGGGCCGCGCCGCCTTGCGCCCCGGCAAAAATACCGTCGCCATTCACTGCCATCAAACGGGCGGCGGACAGTACGTGGACCTCGGCTTCGTGGACGTCAAGACCAACTGAACAATGCGATTCTTTGCTCAAGCTGCCGGACTGATGGCCCTGGCGACTGTCGTTGCTTCTCCATTGGTTGCCTCCGCGTGGGAACCGAAACAAGCCCGCCTGATGACCGATTGGGCGAAGCAGGTGGACCCCGCCAATCCGCTCCCAGAATATCCGCGCCCGCAATTGGTGCGTAGCGAATGGCTGAACCTCAACGGCATATGGCAGTTCCAGGCCGGCGGCGTCAATGACGCCGTACCCGCCGGGCAAAATCTCGCGGAAGAGATTTGCATCCCGTTCCCGATGGAATCCGCGCTTTCCGGCGTGATGAAATATCACGACCGCTCCTGGTATCGCCGCACCTTCACCGTCCCTGAAAAATGGTCGGGCCAGAATATCATCCTGCACCTCGACGCCGTGGATTGGGAATCGGAAGTGTTCATCAACGGCAAAAGCATCGGCGTGCACAAGGGTGGCTACGATCCGGTCACCTACGACATCACGCCGTTCCTCAACGGCTCCGGCCCGCAGGAATTGATCGTCCGCGTTTACGACCCGACCGATGACGCCGGTGAGCCACGCGGCAAACAGACCCTGCACCCACACGGCATCATGTACACCTCGACCAGCGGCATCTGGCAATCCGTCTGGCTCGAGCCGGTACCGGCGACCAACATCGCTGATCTGAAGATGGTGCCGGACATCGATGCCGGCGGCCTCAAACTGACCGTCACCGCCTCCGGCGCCGCCAAGGGCGTGAAAGTGACCGCGGTCGCCCGCAACGGTGATAAAGTGGTCGGCAAGATTTCCGGCGTACCCGGCGCAGAATTATTTCTGCCCGTCCCCAAGGCCACCTTGTGGTCGCCCACCAATCCTTTCCTCTACGACCTCGAAGTCACGCTGACCAAAAGCGGCAAGAACCTCGATTCGGTGACGAGTTATTTCGGCATGCGCAAGATTAGCCTTGGCCCAGTGGATGGCTTCACCAAGATCTTGCTGAACAACCAATTCGTTTTCGAGTTCGGTCCGCTCGATCAAGGCTTCTGGCCGGACGGCATCTACACCGCGCCCACCGATGACGCCCTCAAGAGCGACATCCAGCGCGAGAAGGCGCTCGGGTTTAATATGGTCCGCAAGCACATCAAGGTCGAACGCGCGCGCTGGTATTATTGGGCGGACAAGCTCGGCATTCTCGTCTGGCAGGACATGCCCAGCCTGAATTCCTACAGCGGCCATCCCCAGCCGCCCGATGCCCCGCAGTTCAAGACCGAACTGACGCGCCTCGTCGAGACGCATTGGAATTCTCCCGCCATCATCATGTGGGTCGTCTACAACGAAGGGCAGGGGCAGCATGATACCGTGGACCTCGTTCACGATGTCAAAACGCTCGATCCCTCCCGCCTCGTGAATCAAGCCAGCGGCGGCGGCCACTTCGGCGTTGGCGATGTTTTGGATGTCCACAGCTATCCCGATCCGGCTTATCCCATCTCCAGCAGCCAGGCCGTCGTGTGCGGCGAATTCGGCGGCGTCGGTCTCGCCATCACCAATCACACTTGGGCCGAAGGCTGGGGCTACGTCGGCGCGAAAGACGGCGACGACCTCACCACCAAGTTCGAGAATTTTTCCTACCTGCTGTCCGACTTCGTCCAGAACCACGGCCTAAGTGCCGCGGTCTATACCGAGATCACCGATGTCGAAACGGAATTGAACGGCCTCTACACCTACGATCGCAAGGTGCGCAAGCCCGACCTCCACCGCATCCAGGCCGCCATGCTCGCGCCCTTGGGCAAGTACACCGTCAACTCCGTGGTGCCCTCCTCCAAGACCGATGCCCAGAGCTGGCGTTACACCACCATCATGCCCGCGACGAACTGGTTCACCACCAATTACAGTGACGCCGGTTGGACCATCGGCCTCGGCGGCTTCGGCACCGCCGGCACGCCCGGCGCCGTCGTCCGCACCGTTTGGAACACCGATGACATCTGGCTGCGCCGCACCTTCGACCCCGGCATGCTCACGCCCGAGCAAGTCAGCCACCTCGTCTTCAATCTGCATCACGATGAGGACGTCGAAATTTATGTGAACGGCGTACTCGCTTATTCCGCCACCGGCTACATCGGCAGCTACACGCGCGTACCGATGAATGAAGCCGCGCACCAGGCCATCTTGCCCGGCCAGACCAATACGCTCGCCGTCCATTGCCATCAGACCGTCGGCGGCCAATTCATTGACGTCGGCCTGGACGAACGCACCGTGCTCGTGGCTCCGCCGCAACCGTCCACCGCCCTCGACGCGTTCGAGGTTCCGAACACGGAATAATGTTACACCGCCAGGGAGGTGTTCCGTCCGGCGCGACCGGCGCCGGCGATTTTTGTCCGCCAGTCCATGTTTCATCATCAATGATTTTAACGCCCGCGACCGCCAGCCATGCCCGGCGCGTGATGAAGTTTTTTTGCTTCATCATCGCGCTGCTTTCGGCTGGTCTGGTGGAAGGGCAGGGCATCACCTGGCCCGCAAATCAATTGTTGCCCACCTTTTCCACCCCGGCGGCGCTGATCGATTGCATTGACGAAAGTTCCGCCACTCCCGCCGAGATCGACCTCTTCGCCTCGCTCGAAGGCATCGTCAACCGCACCCAGCCCCGCATCGCCATCGCCAACAGCATTGATGGCGAAGGCAAGTTCACGTGGCTCAATCTTCATAACCTGCCTTACCTCGTCACCAACGGTTACGGCGTCATCTCCAAATATCAGTCCAGCCTGAATGGCCTCGTGGTCACCGACCCGAACATGCCGGACACGCTGAACCTCGCGACCACCATCGCCGGCGTCAGCAATCTGCTCATCTGCGATCCGTCCCTGCTCGCGACGTTGACCAACGCGCCGTACAACCTCGCCATCGGCACCGATCTGCGGAATCGCTTCACGGACAAGTATCAGGTCTACGGTTATCTCTACACTAACTACTGGCCGCAATGCACCCATCGCATGATCACCGGCCTCTACACCAACATCCACGGTGAGCTGCGCGATTACGTCGTCGCCACCAAATCCGCGCTCGTCTGGCTGGACCCTGGCACCTTCAATTTTTCCGACAAGAACACGCTCGCCTTGTTCCTCAATGACATGACGCCCGGCGCCGGCATTTACATGGGCTGGTGGCCGAGCGAAGGCAACGGCCTCGGCTGGATCGCGCAGTACGGCATCTCCGTCCTCGCCAGCGATTATTACCAGAACGCCTCGCTGTTCAGCGGCGTCACGCGCCCCATCAATGTTCCCGACATCCCGCCGCCGCCGCCGCTCGCCAACAAGATCTACGTCTCCCTCATCTTGAGCGATGGCGACAACATCCAGTACATGCAGCACGTCATGAAGATCGATTGGGACAAGACCGCCCGTGGCAGCATCCCCATCGGCTGGACGGTTTCGCCGCTCGCCGCCGAATTCGATCCCGTGATGCTCAACCATTTCTGGAACTCCGCCACCACGAATGACTGCCTCATCTCCGGCCCGTCCGGCGCCGGCTATGCGCACATCGAAAGTTGGAGCGCCGCCAACCTCGCGACCTTCTCCCAGCTCACCGATTCCTATCTGCAACGCGCCGGCCTGCGCGTCATCACCATGTGGGATTCGGTGCCGACCGGCGTCGCCCGCGCCTTCGCCACCAACTGTCAGACCTTGCTCGGCCTGACCGATCAAAGCGGCGGCAACTACACCTCCGTGAACCTCGGTCTGCGCACCCTCGGCCTCGCCGCTCCTTACGATTCGCTGACGAATGACATCGTCACCCAGCTCAATAACGCCGCCGCCAGTTGGAACGGCACCTCGCCGATGTTCCTCGGCGCACAGGCGGTGGTCTGGAGCCTCGGCCCGGCCGATCTCCGCAACATCACCACTTATTTTGATACGAACAAATTCGTCTTCGTGCGCCCCGACCACTTGTTCATGCTCTACAACCAGCTCTACGGCAATCCCGTCGCCGTGACGCGTTCCTCCGTCGGTGCCGGACCTGGTGCCGCCATGCTGCGCGGCTTTGTCATCCCCAATGCCGGTGCGGCTGGTGCTTGGTTCGAGTGGGGCACCAATACTACTTACGGCTCCAAGACCGCCGTCACCAATGTCTCCGGCACCGCCACCGTGCAAGTGGGTGCCACGCTCAACGGCCTGCTTCCGCGTGTCACATATCACTACCGCACCGTCGTCAGCAACTCACTGGGCGTCGCCCGCGGTGGCGATAAAATCATGACCGCCGGCGCCCATGCGAAAGCGTGGGGCGATGGCAGTCTCGGCCAGACCAATCTGCCGTCCGGCTTGACCAACGTCATCGCCGTGAGCGGCGGTGCCGGTCACGCGCTGGCCTTGCGGAGCGATGGCAGCGTGGTCGCCTGGGGTGACAACACTTTTAAACAGACCAACGTTCCCTCCGGCCTCGCCAATGTCGTCGAGGTTTCCGGCGGCGTGCAACACAGCCTCGCGCTGAATGCCTCCGGCCAGGTCACGGCGTGGGGCGATGGTTCCCTCGGCCAGACGAATATTCCGCCCGGCCTGAGCAATGTCGTGGACATCGCCGCGGGTGGTTTTCACAATCTCGCCCTGAAATCCGATGGCACCGTCACCGCCTGGGGCTACAATAATTTCAATCAGACCAATGTTCCGTCCGGCTTGAGCAATGTCGTGGCCATCGCCGCCGGCAAGTATCATAACCTCGCCTTGAAGGCCGATGGCACCGTCTCCGCCTGGGGCAATAACAGTTCTGGCCAGACCAACGTCCCCGCCGGTCTCGCCCAAGTCTTGTCCGTCTCCGCCGGTGATCTCTACAGCGTCGCGCTGAAGGCGGATGGCTTGGCCGCGATCAATTTATTTCCCACCGCCCGCTGGACCGCTGAAAACCTCTCCGGCCCCGATGGCACATCGGTCAGCAATTGGACCGATACCGTCCGCGCCAAAACCGCCGCGCAAACTTCCGCCGCCAACCGCCCCACGATCTATTCCAATGTCATGAACGGCCACGCCATCGTCCGCTTCTCCAGCGCCGCCAGCCAGTATCTGACCGTCGCTTCCGGCGACAGTCCGATTTCTGCCGCCTCTGATTTCACCTTGGTGACGGTTTTTAAAACGTCCACGCCGGGGCTCGTCTCCAGTTTGTTTTATCAGAACACCGGCTTGCTCGGTTGCGAGCAACCGTTCGCCGTGGCTGATTGGGCGCTCGCTCTCAACGGCAGCCAGTTGGGCGCGGGCTTGGGCGCGGGCAGCAGCGGCTGCAGCGCCGATGTCAGCCTGTACGGCGGCAACGTGACCGATGGCAAAGCCCACATCGCTATGTACGTTCGCACCGGCCCCACCGTCCGCCTCTACGTGGATGGCGTGATCGTCTCCGCGCAAACACCGCTCTGCACCTCCGTGCGCGGCACCTATGATTTTCAGATCGGCGCGATGACAACCAGCAGCGGCTTCTTCAACGGCGACATCGCCGAGATTCAACTCTTCAATCGCGCGTTGAACGGCGGAGAGATCGTCGTCTTGGATGGCGCACTCGCCAACGCCTACGGCTTGAGCGGCGTCGCCGGTGCACCCAAGGCGCGCTGGGTGGCCGACAGTCTTTCGGGCACCGACGCGACTTCAATCGGTGCTTGGAAAGACAGTCTTGGCGGGCGTGCCGCCACGCAGACCACCACCGCCAATCAACCCAAACTCTATTCCAACAGCTTAAATGGTCATAAGATATTGCGCTTCGTCAGCGCCGCCAGTCAGTGCTTGACCATCGCCGCCACCAACAGCCCGATTTCCGCTGCCGGCAGTTTCACCATCGCCATGGTTTTCAAGACCTCCACCGCGGGTCTTTCTTCGCCCAATTTTTATCTGAACACCGGCTTGCTCGCCACGGAGCAATCCGGCGTCGTCGCCGATTGGGCCTTGTGCATCAATGGCAGCCAGCTCGGTGCCGGCCTCGGCGCGGGCACCGGCGGTTGCGGTTCCGACCTCAGCCTCTACGGCGGCAATGTGACCGACGGCACCCCGCACATTGCCATGTACGTCCGCTCCGGCGGAACGATCACCTTGTACGTGGACGGCAATATCGTCGTCACGCAAACGTCGTTGTGTCCGGCAGCACGCGGTGATTATCCCGTGCAGATCGGTGCGATGGCTCCCGGCCTGTATTTTTATAACGGCGACATCGCCGAGATCCAGATGTACGACCGCGCGTTGAATACCGCCGAGATCATCTCCGCCAATGAAATCCTCGCCGCTACCTATGGCATCGGCGGCTCCGCCCGCCCGGTCGTCGCCTGGGGCAGCAACTCCAGCGGCCAGACGACCATCCCGGCGACCGCCACCAACCTCGCCGTCCTCACCGCTGGTAGCGCCTTCAACCTCATTTTGAAAAACGACGGCTCGGTCGCCGGCTGGGGCAACAACGCCAATGGCCAGACCAGCCTCTTGCCCGGCGTGACGAATGTCACCGCGCTGGCGGCTGGTTTAAGTTTCTCCCTCGCCATCGGCAGCCAGCCGCCGCAAGTCGCCAACGCCACCTTCAACGGCTACATCAACCATGACCTCGCTCTCACTTTGCCCGGCATCGACCCCGATGAAAACCCGCTGAACTTCCGAATCCTCTCGCTGCCCACCGCCGGTAAGCTCTACCAATCCTCCGGCGGCGCCCGCGGAGCCATCATCAATTTACCCAACACGCCCGTGTCCGATCCCGCCGGCCATGTCATCTTCGCGCCAGTCACCGCTACCACCGGCAGCCCCTACGCAAATTTCACATTCATGGCGAACGACGGTTTCTACGACTCTGCCACCGCCCAAGTCACGCTGAACATCGGCATGCCCGCGGCCCCGTTGTTCACCAACGCTTCATGGAATTTTGCCGCCGGAAATTTTAATCTGAATTTTTCCGGCAACTCCAACGCCACCTACAGCGTCTGGGCTTCCACCAATCTGTCCGATTGGACACCGCTGGGCCCGGCGAATGAAGCCGGTCCCGGCCAGTATCAATATACCGACCTGACCGCGACCAATTGCCCGCAACGTTTCTACCGCGCCAGTGCACCTTGATAAATGAGTTCAAACCTTAAATCTAAATTGTTTTTCGCCCTCATCGCTGTGGTGGCTGCCTGTTCATCCCTCGGCCAAACCACGCCGGCCACCATCGCCGACACCAACCAGATTCTCGAACGTACCTGTTTCCAAACCGGCAAACCGTGGACCGAAAACGGCGACCTGCGTTCCGATGTCGCCATCGTTTATGGCATCGATGCCGGCCTGCCGGAACGCATCGGCACCTGGCGCGATCACGGCTATCGCATCCACGTCATGACCGGCGTCGCGTGGGGCGAATATCAGGATTACCTCTACGGTCGCTTCGACGGCATCAATCACGAGGACGAGGCCCAGACGGATCGCAACGGCAACAAGATCGGTCACGGCGGCGATGTCTATTACATGTGCCCCGGCACGAACTACGGAAAATTCCTGTGCGTCGGCGTCCAGCGCGCGCTCGATGCCGGGGCCGAGGCCATCCATCTGGAGGAACCGGAGTTTTGGGACCGCGCCGGTTATTCCGAAGGCTTCAAGCGCGAATGGAAAGATTACTACCACGAAGACTGGCAGCCGCCGCACAGCTCGGTCGATGCCCGCTGGCGCACCGGCAAGCTGAAATATTTCCTCTATCGCCGCGCACTGCAACAGGTCTTCGATTACGTTCAGGCCTACAATCAAAAAACCGGCCGCCACGTCCGTTGCTACGTGCCGACGCACAGTCTCCTCAACTACGCGCAATGGTGTATCGTCAGCCCCGAATCCAGCCTCGCCAATCTAAAAGGTTGCGATGGCTATATCGCCCAAGTCTGGACCGGCACCTCGCGCGAGCCGAACCGTTTCCGTGGCGATGTCCGTTCGCGCACCTTTGAGACCGCGTTTCTCGAATACGGTGCCATGCAAAATCTCGTCCGTGCCACCGGCCGTTCTGTCTGGTACCTGAACGACCCTATCGAGGACAACGCGAACCACGACTGGACCGATTACCGACGCAACTGGGAATCCACCCTTGTCGCCTCGTTGTTTCAACCCGCCGTGAGCCAGTACGAAGTTGCGCCCTGGCCAGAACGCGTTTTCGGCGGACATTACCCAAGCTCACTGCCGCGCGAGCAGCGTCAAGCGATGCCGCCTGCCTACGCCACTGAGTTGCAGACCGTCATCAACACGCTTAACGACATGAAACAGCCCAAGGTGGCCTGGGATTGCGGCACCACCGGCATCGGCGTCCTCGTGAGCGATTCGCTCATGTTCCAGCGCGGCGAGCCGACCCCGAGCGATCCGCATCTCGGCAATGTCTACGGCCTGATGATGCCGTTGCTTAAACACGGCCTGCCCGTCGCGCCCGTCCAGTTGGAAACCGTCACCGTGCCGCACGCCCTCGATAATTTCCACGTTCTCTTTCTGAGCTACGACGGCCAGAAGCCGCTTTCGCCCGGCGTCCATGAACCACTCGCGCAATGGGTAAAGTCCGGCGGCGTGCTCGTCGTGTGCGACAAGGATGCCGATCCCTATCTGCAAGTCCGCGATTGGTGGAACAGCGACGGTAAAAATTATTCCACGCCGCGCAAACATCTCTTCGAACAACTTGGCCTCGATGATTCCATCGCCGCCGACCAGTTTCATTCCGTCGGCAAGGGCGGCCTGATCTGGTTGCAGGAACGTCCGGCGCACTTCTCCATGAGCGCCGAGGGGGCCGACCGCATCGTCGCTGCCGCCAAACTGGCCGCGCAATCCGCTAAGCTGGATTGGCGCGAGAAAAATTATCTGCTGCTCCGTCGCGGCCCGTACGTCATCGCCTCCGGTCTCGATGAATCCATCGCCGGTGAACCGCGCACGTTGTCCGGCCGGTTCGTGAATCTGTTCGATGCCACCTTGCAGGTGCAGACCAATCTGGTCATCAGTCCCGGCTCGCGCCAGTTCTGCCTCGACCTGAACCTTGCGCAGACCGGCAAAACTCATCTGCTCGCCTCCGCCTGCAAAGCCGTGCCTGCCGAAGCCAAACGCCGCCAGCTTGCCTTCACCGTGGAAGGCGTCGCCCACACCCCGGCCATCCTGCTCATTGAAACCGATCGCGCGCCGAAGTCGATCACCTTGGCTGGAAGCAAATTGGAAACCTTTGAATATTCCGCCAAAGAAAAATTGCTCTGGATTCATTTCGACAACACCTCCAGCCCGCGTAACCTGACCGTGCAATTCTAACCCCTAAAACCTATGGCCAGCCTCCCCACCTCCAGTACTCAAAGCGGTTCCACCGACAACCAATCCTATCGCGGTTCGTTCGCGATCATGACCGTGCTGTTCTTCATGTGGGGATTCATGACGGTGTTCAACGACATCTTGATCCCACGGTTCAAGGAAGCCTTCACCCTGGATTACTTCCACGCCATGCTCGTGCAGTTCGCCTTCTTCGGCGCCTACTTCATCGGCTCCCTGACCTATTTTCTCATCTCCGCCACCAGCGGCGACCCCATCGCCAAGCTCGGCTACAAGAACGGCGTCGTCATCGGCCTGGTCATCGCCGCCATTGGTAGCGCCCTGTTCTGGCCGGCCGCCGGTTTATTATCTTACCCCTTGTTCCTGGCCGGTTTGTTCATCGTCGGCCTCGGCTTCGCCATGCTCCAGATCGCCGCCAACCCCTACGTCACCATCCTCGGCCCGGAACGGACCGCCTCCAGCCGGTTGAACCTGGCCCAAGCCTTCAACTCCGTCGGCACCACCATCGGACCCTTGATCGGCGGCTACCTGATCTTTCAGTATTTCGCCAAGACCGGCGCCCACGGCGCCGAATCAGTCAAAGTGCCGTACCTGACCTTCTGCATCGTGTTTCTCATCCTGTCAGTGATCTTCTTCTGCATCCACCTGCCACACGTCGGCGAAGGCAAGATCGAACGCGGTATTGGCGCCCTGAAGTACCCCCATGTCCAATTGGGCGTACTGGCCATCTTCATGTATGTGGGCGGGGAAGTGGCCATCGGCAGCACCATCATCAGCTTTTTGGGACAACCCAGCGTGGCGGGACTGGCCACGGTGGAAGCGAGCAAATACGTCTCCCTGTTCTGGGGCGGCATGCTCATTGGTAGGTTCATGGGGGCGGTGGAACTGAGCGAGATGAAGCAGGTGAACAAACAACTGATGCTGGTGGCCATCCCGATCCTTGGTCTGGTTCTGTTCTGGCTGTTGCGCAGTTGGGATGGTGATACCCATCAGTTCAACTTTGCGGACGGCTGGAACATCGTGAAGAACTACGTGCCGTTGCTCGCCCTCTGTTGGCTGCTGTTCCAGTTCGGCAAAGCATTGGCGGGACGGACGTTGCTGATTTTTGGGACGACCATCGTGGTGTTGTTAGCTATCTCGATGTTCGAAGGGGGTAAAGTAGCCATGTGGTGCATCGTAGGCATCGGGCTGTTTACCTCCATCGGTTGGCCGAACATCTTCTCACTGGCACTCGATGGGATGGGGATCTACAAGAGCCAGGTGTCGTCGTTGTTGGTGATGGCGATCTTGGGTGGGGCATTGTTGCCACCATTACAGGGCTGGATCGCGGATAAACACGGCTTGCAGATCTCTTACATCGTCCCCCTCATCGCCTACGCCTATGTCGCCTTCTACGGCGCCTTCGGTCATAAGGTCGGCCGCACACAAATCGAAACTCCATGAAAAAGATTATCGCTGCTCTTAACCTGTCTTTGTGTGCCGCGACGGCGGCGCTGGCTGGCACCGGCCCGGTGATGCTCATCAATCCCTTGATGGGCACGGACTCCACCCGTGAATTTTCCCACGGCAACGAATACCCCGCCATCGCCTTGCCGTTCCCCATGAACACTTGGGCGCCGTACACGGAACCGCACCGCGATTCCTTTTTTTACAATTACCGCAGCGACAAGATTCGTGGCATCCGCGAGACGCACCAGCCCAGCCCGTGGATCAATGACTACGGCATGTTCTCGCTCATGCCCGTCTCCGGCAAACTGGTCGTCACCGATGAAGACCGCGCCTCAACCTTCAGCCACCAGAACGAGATCGTCCAGCCCAGCTACTACAGCGTGCAGCTCGATACGTGGAATGCCCGGGCCGAGGTCACGCCCACCGAACGCGCCGCCGCGTTCCGTTTCACCTTCAATGGCAAGGGCGATTCGTATGTCGTGCTCGATGGCTTCGACAAAGGCGTCTCCTTGAAGATTATTCCGTCAGAGAAAAAAATTATCGGCTCCGTCCGCTATCATTGCGGCGATGTCCCCAACATCTATTCGAGCAA
>Ga0206963_10132_pt1 | contig 26218 bp, 20 predicted proteins | sample Alteio_BWOrgHeat_28_FD_152958 | JGI IMG/M metagenome (GOLD analysis project Ga0206963, IMG submission 152958) | Enriched cells from forest soil in Barre Woods Harvard Forest LTER site, Petersham, Massachusetts, United States -... | ecosystem: Environmental > Terrestrial > Soil > Temperate forest >... | reverse complement strand
AGAGTGGGCTTCCTCATATACCATTAATAATGGCCTATTTCTTCCTGTATATTCATCAAACCTCCCCCAATACATAGAATCGTATAGAAATCGGCTTATTAAACCTACAGAAATATCAATAAGTTCAAACGGAATCCCACTTAAATCTAAGATTGTTAATCGTTCATCATTCCCGATCCAATTTCTAAGCAATTGGTCTAAGTCATGCAGGCTCGAAGCATCAGAATAGTCTGGTGGGTTAAACATAAAACTATACCGGCTATCTTTTATCCTCGAATAAATTTTTCCCACATAAGGGTACATTATTTGTTTTTTTGATCTGAAAGGTGATGTATTATTAGGTGAATAAGGTGTGAACTTTGCAGGTTTTAATGTTTTGGGGTCGCCTTCCTCTTCTAAGCATTCATTAGCAGGTATATGGTCGCTATTATGATTGTAAGTTGCATTAACCTCCCGGTCAAAATCATACCACATTTTTTTAATATCGAACGGTATAGGGGAATCGGCGGTTACATAATCTTCGTTTACGGCCCCTGCTTTTAATATCGAACAGTTTGCTTTCTTTAATTCTAATATTTTTTCGCGCAATTGTTTGTCTTCCGGTTTTTCTTGACCCTCAGTACGCCCCACCAGAAAAAATGATAATTCATCAAACGTCATCATCCAATAGGGAACACATAAGGGGTTTTTGGTATCGTTGATCCTAAAAACTTTTGCTTTTCCATCAAAAGCAGAAGGGTATTCGCCGTGGGTATCAACCAGCACTATTCGAGAACCCGCGTTATCCTCAAGTATCCTTTTAATTATATTGGCCGTTGCATTTGATTTACCACTACCCGTTGATCCCAATATCGCGGAGTGCCTCAAAACTAAATTATGCAAACTTAAAAAGACAGGTAAATTTTCTGACGATGCATGTTTTCCGACTTCTATATACCCTTTGGATTGGACCCCATAGATTTGCCGTAAATCATCTTCAGTGACTAAATGTACTTCATCATTTATGGTTGGAAACGTACCAATTCCTTTTTCAAATGGATCATTGCCAAGTTTTTCACCGATTAGTTGTACCTGCAAAAATCTTGACCCGTAGTTTGGTTCATACTCGATATTATCAATAGAGGTAGGTGTGTTGCTAACAGAAGAAACCAATCCAAATAGTGTTAGATTTCCCACAGGAAATTTAACAAATGTCCCGATTTGACCAATTTTATATAACCTGCCGTTAATAATAGGGGCGGCTGATGGTATTTCTTTAGAAATCTCGACTTCAACACTACCACTATTAACATTGATAACCCGCCCTAAATATGTTATATCTGTGTTCATTTTATGTGGCCATCTACTTTGTCTTTCAAACCAGAAGAAAGGATAAGAAAATTTACTAACTCCTTAAAATCACCCAATTTTAATTTGTTATCGGTTTTGTCCCAAAAAGGGTCTATTAATTCGCCGCCTTTTATAAGATTCCATTTTCCATAGATTCCAGATATTGAAGCTTTAGTTGGGCCGATTAGTGTAAAATTAGGCACATTCTTGGCTTGCTTAACAATTGCATCCAACGGCTCATCACCATAAAAAAAGGCTATTATATGTAGCCTGTTGTTCTGATTTAGTCCATTAAAAATAACCTCGTTTACGTGTTCATCTGAAAATGAGTATCCGCTAATAATAAATATCCCCTCACCGGATATTAAAGATTCTTTTAGTCTGTCAAAATAACTTGTAAACGGCTGTTTTCGAGAGGACTCATATTTGTCCCTTGACGGGTAGATAACCAGTTCGGAATCCGGATATTTATCTTTAGCTCCGGCGCTTAGTCTTATCACTCTGTAGGTTTTCTTATCTTCATTCAGTTTCCAAAACCAGCCCAATGAGCCATGTAATTTCCACATCCTTATCCATGATACCGGGGGCTTATCATATCTTGACTTACTATCTAATGTTTCATGCGCAAAAAAAGGCTCAAAAGAACCTATGAAGCCCTCATAGAAACGGATTAATGAACTTTCAAATGATTTTTCAAAGATCATATCGTAGTTTGTAGTGAATATTTCCTTTACAAAATCCCTGGACATCCAATTAAGCCAACTGATAAATTTTTTGGAAATGCCCATTTCTGCACTGAGCTCTTCTGTTGAAATTATCTTATAAATGCTATCGCAAATATCTTTATCAAGCTTTTTAGCATCTTCACCATTGATGCTATCATATAGTTTAGCTTTTTTGTCGTGAGTGATCTGTCGTATTAACCTGATTTGATTTAATATGGCCTCAATGTGTTGCTGGTCTTTATCAAGACTATCTTTTATAGTTACGAAAAATGCCTTATTAGAGGCATCGAGGCTATCTTCTATTTTCTTCGTAAGAGCATTAATGTCCGATATTCCCATTGCTTTAGAAGTTCCGGCACCAAACAGAAATCCTAATCTTTTTGTATAGGAAAGTTGATTTCTTATTTCAGTAAGTTCCCTAAGAGGGTCGTGTACATAATCAGTCATAATGTGATATAATGGTTAGTATTTTATAAAGCTATGTATTTTAAAACCAAAACCATCTCCGTTTTTTAACGGTATGTATAATCATTCATTTTATTAAATAATTTTTCACCTTCCGACCTCGGATATGGTCGGATATTTCCCCTTTGCCAGCTTCACATTTTTGTGTTATCAAAAACACAAATACAATGAGTGCAAGAGATCAAAAACAAAAACTCGGCGGCCATACGCAACTATTCGGCGAACAACTGGTCACCCTCAAAGACCTCCACAACTTCAAAAACGAACTGCTATTAGAAGTCAAAAAATCACTGAAAGAAAATGCCGGGCAACCCGCCAAGAAATGGCTAAAAACCGCCGAAGTCCGCAAGCTGCTCGGTGTATCCATCACCACTTTATTAACCCTGCGCATCAACGGCACACTCCCCTATACCAAAATGGGCGGCTGTCTTTACTTCGATTACGAAGATATTGTCAAAGTCATGGAAAGGCTCAAATTCCAACACCCACACTGATATGAAAGCCAAAAAAATAATAGGGGGTTTAGGTATGCAGGTGCCGCCTGACTTCGGGCATGTGCTGATCTTTTTTGACCAGGCAGGTTTCTCCGAAACCGAAGCAAAACGCTTCTACAAGCACTATCAAGAAATGGACTGGCGCGGTCTGAAAGGCGGCCTCATCCGCAACTGGAAAACCAAAGCACAGGAATGGTTATGGGCCCTTAAACTGGACAACCCGCACCTGCGACTTAAATAATCAGCAAGCATTACAACAGACAACGGAAAGGCATTGATGAAGTCCGTAAGGACGCAAAACGCCGCGTTAGCGCGTTTAGCGAGATGTATTTTTGATTACATCAAAAAGTATCTCGCCCTACGGGGTTTGCCAAAATGCTCCGAAGTCGCATTTTTAAAATAACCATAAAATGAAATGGGCAGAAGAAAATCAACACACCCCGATGATAATTTAACCGAAGTGGTCATGCTACGCGTAACAGAAAATACATATCAAAAGCTGGAAAAGATCAGGTTAAACAGTAATTGCCAAACCGTGCCGGAAATCGTGCGGCGTATCATTGAAAAAGAAAAGATCATCTATTATCATAAGGACGCTTCGATGGATGCGCCAATGGAAGTATTGATATGCATACAAAAGGAACTTAAAGCTATCGGCAATAACATTAACCAAATCACCCGGCACTTTAATAGTATGGCAGGCGAACGGCAGCGCTGGTATCAGATCAAACGGGCGGCTCAGTATTACAGTCTGGTCGATACCAAAGTCAGCCTGCTGTTAACGCTCATTTCACAACTGGCAAAAAAATGGTTGCAAAAATAACGATTGGTAAGAGTGTACGGGGTATTGTTAACTACAATGAGAACAAGGTCAAAGAAAGCCAGGCACTGTGCATCGCCGCCAATTGCTATGGCGTTGAACACCAGGATTTAAGTTTCTACCAAAAACTTAACCGGCTGGAAAACTTGCAGGAAAGGAACGGCCGGGTAAAAACCAATTCAGTACATATCTCGCTCAATTTTGACCCTTCGGAGAAATTGAACCATCAATTGTTATCGGAAATAGCAGGCCGGTACATGGAAAAAATAGGCTTCTCCAACCAGCCGTACCTAATTTACGAACACAGGGACGCGGGCCACCCGCACATCCATATCGTGACAACCAATGTGCAAGACAATGGCGAAGCCATCAGCCTGCATAATATTGGCCGGGAACGGTCAGATCCGGCCCGGAAAGAATTAGAACTGGAATACGGATTAGTACAGGCAGAAAGCCGTTCACAAAAGCAAATGCAAGGCTTAAAACCATTCCCGGTAGAAAAGTTGCGATACGGGCAGACCGAAACCAAAAGGGCGATAACCAACATTGTGAACACAATAATCCGGCAATACAATTTCATTTCATTACCCGAACTAAACGCCGTCCTGAAACAATACAATGTCGTAGCAAACCGGGGCAATGAAAATACCCGGATGTTTCAAAAGAATGGTTTACAATATAGTGCAACTGATGAACAAGGCAATAAACTGGGTGTTGCCATCAAAGCCAGCGCCATTTATAATAAACCAACCTTGCAGCGACTGGAGCAGCAGTTTCAAAAGAACAATCAAAGCCGCAAACTTTACCGTGAAATGTTAAAGGAGCGCATCGATAAAGTGCTGACTAACCATCCTAAATTCAGCAGGGACGACCTTGACTACTTATTAAAAAAAGAGAATGTCAAAATCCTTTATCGCGAAAACAAGGAGGGACAGGTTTATGGGATCACTTACATTGACCAATTTAAAAAGTCCGTTTTTAACGGCAGCGACTTGGGAAAGGAGTACGCTGCTAAAGCCTTAACCGCGCATATGGTTAAAGAAGATCAATACCAGCACCAAGAATTTAGGCAAAAGCAAGGCAATCAGCCGGGTCACCAATCAGTTAAACCTAATCATAACCAGCCTTTAAACATTGATCACAGCGAACCGCAAGGACAACCAAACACCATCTTAAACGACTTACTGAAAACCCGTAGGTTGGATGATTATATGCCGGGCCAATTGCAGAAAAAACGAAAACGCAAAAAGAAACAAGGGCAACAACAAAGAAATTATTAAATTATGCAAACTGGAGAAAACGAACACGGTTTACGCCGTATTATAGATTTTACAAGACTCTTAAGCCTGGTTATTTTAACTATTCATTTTTATATCACCTGTTATGCCGCTTTCCAGGCCTGGCACCTGACGGCGCCAATCGTGGTCCGCATCATAGGCAACTTTGCGCAGATGCCGGTTCTTAAAAATAGGCTGGCCGCTAAAGCGGCAGCCCTGTTTTTATTAGCTATTTCTTTAATAGGCTGCCGTGGAAGAAAAGAAGAAAAGATCAGGCCAAAAACAGCGCTATCCTACATCGGAATTGGGCTATTATTATTCTTTGGCAGCCAGCTTTTATTGTTGTTGCAAACCACCATTATTTTAAAAGCTTCAGTTTACATCTGTATCACAGGATTGGGCTATCTGTTGATGTTAACAGGTGGAACATTAATTTCCCGTCTATTAAAATTGAAATTCAAGCAGGATGTTTTTAATAAAGTAAACGAAACGTTTCCGCAAGAAGAAAGATTGTTAGAGAACGAATTTTCCATCAACCTGCCTGCCCAATACCAGTTAAAAGGGAAACTCCGTAAAAGCTGGATCAATGTTATCAATCCATTTAGGGGCCTGACCGTATTGGGTAGTCCCGGAGCAGGTAAATCATACTTCGTGATAAGACACATTATTGACCAGCATATCCGCAAGGGCTTTAGCATGTTTATCTATGACTTTAAATATCCCGACCTGACGAGGATTGCTTATAATACCTTAATGAGTAACATTAATGCTTACCCGGTCAAACCGCAATTTTATGTGATCAATTTTGAGGATTTGTCCCGGTCACATCGCTGTAATCCGTTGGAGCCTGGCACGATGGAGGATATTTCGGATGCAATGGAAGCCGCACGTACGATGATGATGGGACTTAACAGGGAATGGATCAGGAAGCAGGGGGATTTTTTCGTGGAATCGCCAATCATGTATGTAACTGCCATCATTTGGTATTTGAAAAAATATAAAGATGGCAAATATTGCACGCTGCCGCATGTGGTGGAATTGATGCAGGTAGAATACGCAAAACTCTTTGCCGTTCTGAAAAAGGAGCGTGAAATTGATGCCTTGATCAATCCTTTTATTTCTGCTTTTGAAAATGATGCGATGGATCAGTTAGAGGGCCAAATTTCAGGCGCGGGTATCGCAATGGCTAAACTATCTTCACCACAATTGTACTATGTTTTATCCGGCAATGATTTTACGCTGGACTTGAATAACCCGCAAAACCCCAAACTGATTAGCCTGGGCAACAACCCGCAAAAACAACAGGTGTATGGTGCGGTGTTATCTTTGTATATTACTAAAATGATCAAACTGGTTAATAAACCGGGCCAATTAAAATCCAGCTTGATTTTCGATGAGTTTCCGACGATTTATTTTAATGGGATAGATACGCTGATGGCTACCGCACGCTCCAATAAAGTTGCCACCACATTAGCTGTACAGGATTACAGTCAACTCAGGCGGGATTATGGTAAGGAACAGGCTGATGTTGTGATGAATATTTCCGGCAATGTAATCAGCGGGCAGGTATCCGGCGAAACGGCCAAAGCCTTATCAGACAGCTTCGGCAAGATCATGCAGGACAGGCAAAGTACATCGGTAAACAGCAGCGATACTTCAGTCAGTTATTCCGGCCAGTTAGATGCTGCTATCCCATTATCTACAATAGTTTCGTTATCATCCGGGGAGTTTGTGGGTATGGTTGCAGATAATCCCGATCAAAGAATTAGTTTAAAAGCTTTTCATTCCGAGATTATTAATGATCATGAAGCTATACGAAACGAAGAAACGAAGTATCGAGAATCCCCTGCATTAAGAGTAATTACCCAAGAACTAATTATGAATAACTACCTGAAAATTAAGATGGATATTGAGGAATTGATTTTAGACGAATTGCAATCAGATTAAAATAAAATACTTATGGTTGGTTTGTCGCATCTGCCGGGCTTTGCCCGAAGATCCGGCTCAGTTCCTGGTAAAGTTCAGGATGTTTATGCTGCAATTGTTCCGGCTTTTCAAAAAAGTATTCAGCAGCCACGGCGAAAAATTCTGCTTCATTGGTTAAAGCATAGGGATTGATGTCTGACTTGCCGCTTTGAATGCGGTGCATTTCCTGGTGCATGAGGTGCAGCCACGGGATAGCGTATTGATGCGCAAGCAGGTTTTCAGGAATACCGTCGGTCGCGCCATCTGATTTATCCAATAAGTGCACAAATTCATGAACCGCCGCATTTTCTGTATCGGCGTTTTTGGAAAATCCTTTGGTTAAGGCGGCTCTCGACAATAACATTTGGCCGTTCATATAACCTGAACCCACCATGCCCAAAATATTGCGGTTTTCGCCTTCAAACTGGAACTCACCATCAAAAGTGTCCGGGTACAGGATCACGTTTGTGAGGTTGTGATATTTCCATTCCGGGAAACCAAAAATGGGGATGACTGCGCTCGAGGCGATAAGTACGCGATCAAGGTCCGTGATTACCGTTCCGACACCTTCTATCCTAACTTCTTTTAAAAATGCTCGGACCCGTTTTTCAAAACTTAATTTCCGGTTGAGGTCAAGGTGGTGGTAAAAGGGGACCTGTGTGTCTAAAAGTTCATAGTAACTCGGCCCCGGCGTTTCCTCCGTTTGGATAGCATTATTTTTTTGTCGAAAGATAAAATAAGCCGGTATTATAATAAGTAGAATAACAAAAGCTACAACCATATTCACAAATGTTGTCAATAATATTGACTGTTTCGTGCTTGTTCTTATCGATAAATTTTGTAGCTGCATCATCATTCAGCATCTTTCGTCTTTTATTTACCTAACAAAAAATGATTATGCTCACGACAGAACAGGCTATTACCGATTTTTTAAATCATTGCAAGTATGAAAAAAACTTAGGTTTAAAAACAATCAAATTTTATACAATTGATCTGAAGCAGTTTTTGGATTATATTACAGAAGAGGCATATCCTTCTACTATTAAAGACATAGACAAATATCCGTTGAAGGGTTACCTAAGAAAGTTATCTAAGTGGAAGCCAAAAACAGTCAAACGAAAGATGTCCACTATAAAAGCTATGTTTAATTATCTTGAATTTGAAGACCTGATAACAATCAACCCAATACGGAAAATGCGCATCAGTATTAAAGAACCCATGATGCTACCTAAAGCCTTAAACAAGGCGGAAGCGGAACAGATTTTCAAATCTGCCTATCAGCTTATAGCCATTACACCGAACAATAAATATGCTTACATGGAAAGCATAAGAAACGCAGCTATAATAGAAACGCTTTTTGCTACAGGTGCCAGAGTATCGGAAGTGGCTAATCTAAAAGTACGTGATCTTGATTTAAAAACCGGCACATTAACTATCTATGGAAAAGGCAGCAAGGAAAGAATCATCCATATATGCAACCTGGATACCTTAGCGATCTTGAATAAATATTATTCGTTTTATTCTGAGAAGATAAATAGTAATGCGGGCTTTATGTGGGTTAATCGATTGAATAAAAAGCTATCGGATCAATCCATTAGAACACTGGTCAGAAATTTATCTGAAAGTGCACAAATATCAAAAAAAGTTACCCCACATGTTTTTCGGCACACATTTGCTACGCTTTTGCTTGAAAATGATGTTGACATTAAATATATCCAGTCCATGCTCGGGCATAGTTCAATTGTTACTACGCAAATTTATACGCATGTAAACAAGGAAAAACAAAAGCAACTTCTAAAAGATAAGCATCCCCGTGAAGAATTTTCATCGGTATTTGATTAAGCATCAACAAAGGATAACTAACAATTATCAATCGTAAATTTATCTTTTTTAATGAAATTCCTTTAATAAAGTTCTATAAGCGCTTGCGTCAAAGCGCTTATAGATGTCTTTCTTTTCACTTATCAATTGTGTAAATTCTAATAAATTAAACGGGCTTGAATATAAGTCCTGTCCATCTTTTCTTAGCCCACCTTCTCTTTCTAAAGAAAAAAACTTTTTTGTGATGGCCAAGCCCTCGTCACTAGTAGGTATAGTAAGAATCTGTTTTAGATTACTTCCAGAATAAAATGTTTTCAAATATAAAATTGCGGCATAGATAAGATAAGTTGCATGAATACACCCCGCACCGACATTCGTGTTTTTTACTGCTATACCGGCGAAGTAAACATATTCAGCCTTTTTCAATTCATGAAAACTAAATAAATGTTCTGCTCTTATATCTTTCTCTCCAACCTCTCCTGATATAAATCTTTGTGCAAAATCAGGTTTAAGTGGTAAAATATCAAAGTATCCTACCAAAAGGTTATTATCGGTTAGGCATGTTAAAATATATTCATTTTTCTTTTGCCAGTCATTCGCCGCAGATGTACTTGCAGAGTTTTTACCGAATTTTTCCTTTGCCAATTTATTAACAGCACGATAATATCCTATATCGCATGGAAATATGATCTTGATATTCTTACTGGTGTTATTGTTATTTATAGCATCGGCAACGGTTTCAATGCCGCTCGGCAAACTCTCTTTGGGAATTAAATAAAGTATTATAAATACTATTAAAGCGGTTACAAGAAGTAGGATTACTCCTAATAAAACACTGTTTTTATTAAAACTTGCTGTTAAGGTAGTGACAATTGAGCTTAAAAGACCAACCGCGCCAATAAATATGGCAGTATATTTTTTTATTCTGTCATCTAATCTCATAGTTAATTAGAAAATTCTTTTTGCCATAATATAAAATCCTGACCGTACCAGTGATTTTTAAGCGTACAAATAGGAAGATAGCCACAGGAAGATAAAAGATTCGCAGATTTAATATTACTCGTTCTACAATCACACCAAATCTTATGTGCATCCCTGTTTTTTAAATTATCTTCCAAATAGCGGACAAGCTTTTTTGCAACACCTTGATTCCTGGCTTTTTCTGACACCCCAAACCATTCTAACCAAACCAGAGAATCATCCATCCTGCTAAAGCAGAAACCAACAACCTGAGCATCATTTTTAGCTACAATAAGTGAGTATGGATCTTCTTTAATTTTAGTAAGTAGTTCAGATTTCGTGTACTTGCTTATTTCATTCGTGATTGCTTTTTCATTGTAGTAGCTAAGTTTTTCTACAATTTCTTTAAAAAGCACTACAACTGCTGACAGTTCACTCTCTTCGGCAAATTTTATATCCATTTACGATTGATAATTGTTAGTTATCCTTTGTTGATTAAACACAATAAATATAATAATATAATAGTGGCCGAAACGATAATTTCAAATTTCATCAAGATATTCTTTGTTTTCATGTTATGGACCTTCCTGATTTATTTTATGCATCGATTAGCACATGTAAAGCATAAACTGAATTTCTTATATTTTATCCATAGACATCATCACAGGGTGAATTATTTATCATCCAAATTAAGGAGTTTTAATTGGCGGCACTTTTTATTTTATTTTGGAAGTATTCATGAAAGTATAGATGTACTTATAATGATGACTTTACCTGCAATATTGTTGTGCCTGCTGTTCCCACCTTATGGGCTTTATATTTTAATCTTTCATTATTTATATGAGGTTTTTTTAAGCGAAAGCCAGTTGGATCACAATCCTAAAATTACTGGAGCAATAACTAACTATTTTTCATGGGGTAAATATCATTTGTATCATCATAAAAATATTCAATTCAATTATTCCTTGATTATTACATTTTGGGATTTAATTTTTAAAACACGAAAAATCGAATAGTACTAGGTCGTTTGAATAGAAGAATATTAGAAATCGGCAAAGCCAAAAAATAAAAGCCCTCTTGCACTTGCTGCTTGAGGGCTTTAACCTAAACCTTATCACAATAAGACCAGCAAGAAGCCGGTCAAGTGGTGAGCCGGCAAGTTAATTATTTTGAAATAACGCACAAATTAAATCTCTCTCCTCCTCTTCCGCACAGGCCCCAATAAAATCTGAGCCATAAACTTATCCTTTTGCGATACTTTATTTTTCTCCCCTCTTTCCAACATCTCCTCCCTGCAAAAATGGAGTTTATGTATTTCATCTATCTTCCTGTTGACATCATGAAACTGTGCGAATGATTTATTCACCAGGTCTAACTGCCCATCCTTTTTTTTAAGGCTATCTGTTAACTCTAATATTTTATTAATAATAGCTTGTGCAGGAATATTGCCCTGCTCAATTTGGGAGAGGAATTGGTCCATCGCTAAGTCGCCGGTTTTATAATTACTCATGACCAAAATTATTCTTTTAATTGCTGCCCCGTAAAACCTCGATCTAATTAATTATTCTTCAATCACTTAACTAATAATGATCTTCCTGTGTGCTTTCAAGCAAATCGAAAATTCTTTTCCGTTTTTTATACTGATTTAACAATCAATTAAATTATGTTCGCATATAATTAGCTAAATTTGATTTAGTTGACACGCTGCGTAATAGATGGAAAAGAAGACTGCATACAATCCCGAAGCAGAACCCCAACTGCTCCAGCAAGCTACCGAAGGCAGCCGGGAAGCCTATGCCATACTTTACCAGCACTACCTGCCCAAACTATATAAATATCTTTACGGGCTCGTACAATCAAAAGAAGAAACCGAAGAAATCTTGCAGGACATCTTTTTGAAGCTTTGGGAAAAGAAAGAAGATCTTGCCGCCATAAAAACACTAAATAGTTACCTGTTCCGCATTGCCCGCAATAAGTTGATGAACTATTTCGATCATCAAAAAGTTAAACAAAAAGCACTTGACTATATCGGGCAAAGAAGCCAGGAAACTGGGAGCACGACGGAAGATCATTATATTTATAGGCAATACGATGAAGTTGTGCAAAAAGCCATCCGTTCGCTGCCACCCAAACGCCGCCAGGTATTTGAAATGAGTACCCAACAAGAACTCTCGTATGATCAGATCGCCGAAGAATTAAATATCTCAAAATCCATGGTTAAAAAGCAGCTCTATGCGGCCAATAGCTATGTAAAGGAATACCTGCAATTACATGCTGGGCTCACCGCTTCAATAACCGTTGCAGCAAGTATGTTACTCATAAAATAGCTCGAAAAAATATTTTTTCAAATAGGGGTATCTCTTTACCGCCTCTCCCTGTCTTCCTATTAAACGGGGATAAAAATGAACGAGCAGGAACTCCAGCAATTTTTAGAAAAACTGGCTACAGGTGTCTATACCAATGAAGAATACCAGGTATTTGTTGATTGGGTAGAAAATTGCAGCCGGGAAGAATACGAGGCAATGCTGGTTTATTGGGAGCAGGTCGCCGAAGCAAACGGAAATTACGATAGTGTAGACCAAGGTTTAATTGCAAAGATCGAGCAAGGCCTTGACTGGATTGACGAAAAAAGAAATGCACCGATTATTCCCCTGTATCGTGGCGCTGATAAACGAAGAAGCCTTTGGCCGCGCATCGCCGCCGCCGCTTCTGTTTTATTAATATTGTCAGCTGGCGCCTATTTGGCATTGCATAAAAAACAACCCGCATCTAATGAACTATCCAAAAATGACATCGCACCATTTAGTAAACAGGCCATACTGAAAACCGGTTATGGTAAGACACTGGTATTGGATAGCAACCGAAATGGCTTGTTGGCGCAATATGCCCATACCCGCATTCAGAAAAGCGGCGGCGAACAGATCGCTTATGCCTATAGCAGTGAAACGGTTGAACAAGTCGTATACGATACTTTACAGGTACCCGCAGGTGGCAAACCTTATCATTTGAAATTTACGGATGGCAGTGCCATTATTGTCAATGTTGCTTCGGCATTGCGCTTCCCGGAAAATTTCAATGGCAGCAAACGCGAAGCAGAACTCATCAGCGGTGAAGCCTATTTTACCATTGTCCATAACATCAAATCGCCGTTCACCCTTAGAGCCAAAGGACAGTTGATCGAGGATATCGGTACGGAATTCAATGTGAACACCTATACAGATGAACCGGACAGCCGCACGACACTAGTAGCAGGGGCGGTAAGGGTTAATGCAAAAACGTTGGTACCCGGACAGCAAGCTATTATTACCTCAACCAGCCTTATTATTGCCGCCGCCGACATTGACCAAACAACAGCCTGGAAAAACGGCTATTTCCGATTCAACGGCGAAAATATACAGACCATCATGCGCGAATTGTCCCGCTGGTACAATATCGAGGTAAAATATGATGGCAAAATTTCTACCGAAGGTTACTATGTAAAGGTTTCCCGTTCCAAGAACATCAGCGAGGTGCTGAAAGCATTGGAACGAACAAACAGTGTATATTTTAAGATCGAAGGAAGGAGGGTGACCGTATCGAGTAAAAAATAGATCTGACACCCGTTATCTAAAAAAATGGCCACCCGCCCAAAGGCAAATGACCATGTCTCAGGATAACCAGCTAATTAAAATTAATTGATTACGAACCGCGAAGTGCCGCCCATCTGGAAAATGAAAGCACGACGCCTCAACCCAAGTAACACAAATGTACAATTTTTACACAAAGAATTGCCTGCACTCACCGTTTAGGGGGCGTGGGCGTAAAATCCTGCTGATCATGAAACTTACCACTTTAATTCTGATCACGGTTATCCTTCATGTCAGCGCAACAACACTGGCGCAGAAGGTCACGCTAAACGAAAAAAATGCGCGTTTGGTGGATGTTTTTAATGAAATTAATGCCCAGACCGGTTATGATTTTGTCTTTACTACAACAATTGTAAAAGATGCAAAGCCAGTAACGATCAATGTCAAGAATGAAGAATTGAATGATGCATTGACCCAAATTTTCCAGGGACAAGACCTTGATTTCTCGCTGGATAATAAGATCGTCGTTATTAAAGCTAAGGAAACCTCCCTCCTCGACAAACTCAAAACCGCCCTTAACCTCCCGGTAACCATTTCCGGCAAAGTCGTGGATGAACTCGGGAAACCGATGGTAGGAGTTGACATCACCCAAAAAGGGACAAGCAATGTAGTCAGGACGGATGACAAAGGAAAATTTTCCATCACCGTGCCCGATGAAAAAGCCGTATTGGTGTTCAGCTATGTAGGCTTTCAGCCGCAGGAGATCCAGGCTAAGGACTTTTCACCAAACGGGGTGATTACGATGAAAGCTGCGGAAAATAATTTGCGGGAAGTGGTCATCAGCAAAGGCTATTATGATGAAAAAGCAGCGCTGACCACCGGTGATGTCAGCGTGGTTTCGTCAAAAACCATAGAACAGCAACCGGTGAGTAACCCGCTGGCTGCGCTGGAAGGCAGGGTGCCGGGACTACTCATCACGCAGCAAAATGGGCAGCCAGGCGGCGCCTTCAATGTGCAGATACAGGGCCAAAACTTTATTAATAATAACAATGTTTATATTCCAAATTTCAATTCATCTACTAATCCGAACCTTCCTTTTATTGTGATTGACGGTGTTCCTTATAGTAATCAATTCGATTTAAGTACAGGTAATAGTCCAATTCTTAACAGTTCTCTCCAGGGCGGAAACCCTTTAAATTTTATTGATCCTTATGATATTGAAAACATAGAGGTATTGAAGGATGCCGACGCGACCGCCATTTACGGCAGTAGGGCCGCCAATGGGGCCATCCTGATCACCACCAAAAAAGGAAAAGCCGGTACGATGCGGGTCGATCTCAATCTCCTTTCCGGTTTCCAGGCGCCCGGGCGTACGCTACAAGTACTCAATACGCAGCAATATTTAGAAATGCGGCACGAAGCTTTTGCCAATGACGGCGTAACCCCAACTACGGGTAACGCCCCCGACCTCACGTTCTGGGATACCACGCGCAATACCAATTGGTCAAAAGTGCTAACCCAAAATAAAGCACCCTATACCAATTCTGAATTGAGCATCTCGGGGGGAACGGTGAATACCCAGTACCTGATCGGTGCCGGCTTCAATGACCAGCATAGCACCTTCCCGACCCAGATACCGGGCGATGGCGCGGATAAAAAGGGTTCGCTGCATTTTAGTATCAATACCCGTTCGAACGACCAAAAGTTCAAAATATCCCTGACAGGAAGTTACGTATCCGATAAAAACACAGTTCAAAGTGTGGATTTAAGCCCGGATTACCTTAACTTACCACCAGATGCACCTGCCTTGTTTAACCCGAATGGTAGCTTGAACTGGATGCCGCTTAATCCCGGACAGGCAGGCACCTGGAACAATCCTTACTCACACTTATATGATAAATACCAACAAAATACCGCTAATCTTGTCGGGAATGCGAATTTAAGCTATGCGATATTGCCCAATTGGGAGATCAGCGCAAACTTTGGCTATACCAATATGCATTCATATGGGTTACAAGCTTTCCCTACAACCTCTTTTGATCCCGGTGACAACGTTACCTCCGGAAATTCTAACTTTAGCACCATCAATAGCAGCAGTTGGATAATTGAACCGCAAACGGATTACCACATAAAGATCGCCGGGGGGACCTTATCGGCTTTATTGGGCCTGACCGCACAGGAAAGTAATTCCAACACACAAATTCAAAATGCTTACAACTTTATCAGCGACGCGCTGCTGGAAGACCCGCAGGCCGCAGGGCCAGGACAACTTTACAACAGCACTTCGATCACCGAAGATAAACAGGAAGGGTTATATGCCAGACTGAACTATGATTGGGAAGACAAATATATAGTGAACGTGACCGCACGGCGGGACGGCAGCAGCAAGTTCGGGCCCGGCAAGCAGTTTGGCGATTTCGGCGCAGCAGGCGCGGCCTGGATATTTTCCAAGGAGAAGTGGGTTTCTGATAACCTACCCTGGCTGAGTTTTGGGAAATTAAGGGCCAGTTATGGCATTACCGGCAGCGATGGTATCAGCGACTATCAATTTATCAGCACCTATGCACCAGGCCTTTTTCCCTATGGGGGCACCGCGGTGCTCAATCCAACCGGTTTGTCCAACCCGAACCTGCAATGGGAAGTGACCAAAAAGCTGGAAGGCGGCATTGACCTTGGCTTTTTTAAGGACCGCATCGATGTACAACTGACGTGGTTCCGCAACCGTTCTGACAACCAATTGGTGTCAACTCCGCTTTCCCTGGTCACCGGTTTCCCAAGCGTTGTAGCTAATTTGCCTGCGCTTGTACAAAACACCGGCGAGGAACTGGAAATTCACACGGTCAATATCAAGTCCTCCAAATTTACCTGGTCAAGCTCATTTAACCTGACAGCTGCGGCAAATAAACTATTGGCTTTCCCGGGTTTAGCGAGCTCTCCTTATGCCGATTATTTAGAGATCGGGCAGCCGCTTAATATTGTCAAGGTATTTAATATGATCGGCGTTAATCCCCAAACTGGTGTTTATGAATTTGAAGGGAGCAACGGGCAGGCAACTTACAATCCCAATTCTCAAACGGATATGACCAGGATCGTCAATCTCAACCCTAAATTCTATGGCGGTTTTGACAACACGTTTAGTTATCAAGGGTTCAGCGTTGATTTTCTTTTTCAATTTGTAAGGCAAACGGGCAAGAGCCTGATCGGTTCATATGATCCCTTACCCGGAACAAAGAACAACAACGTCCCGGTTTCTTATTTTTTGAATGCCTGGCAGCAACCAGGGGACCATGCTGAATACGAGAAATTTACGGAGAATTATGGTTCTCCTGCGGCCCAGGCAAATAGGTACGTCCAGAATAGTGACTTTGCCTATGGTGACGCTTCTTTTATCCGTCTGAAAAACTTGGCAATTTCCTGGGCTTTGCCAAAAACCTGGCTGAAACCTGTAAAATTGCAGAATTGTTCAGTTTTTGTACAGGTGCAGAACCTACTGACTTTTACCGGGTACAACGGAATAGATCCTGAGAGCCAGGGGGAATATACCGGGCCGTATAAAGTGTTCACCTTTGGTATTAAAGCGTCTTTATAACATTAATTCACCTTAAAATATTTTTATATGTCAGTATATTTTAAAATAAGGAAGGCACCCGGCTGCTGGCTGGTTCTCCTTTTTACCTTGACCACCGCCTGCAAAAAGTTTGTACAGGATCCTGTGCCAAGTACAGAGATAGCGGCAGCAACGGTATTTTCAACCAACAATAGTGCGGCTGCCGCAATGACCGGTATTTATGCAAATATGATAAACGGTCAGGGGCTTTCAGACGGGGTATATAGCATCAGTTTGCTGGATGGTTTAGCTGCCGACGAATTGATCAACTATGGGCCCTATTCCGTTTATCAGCAATTTTATGCCAATGCCTTAAGCAGTGAAACCCAGGGTAGTTCAAATGGTTATTTCTGGCAGGAAATCTATGCCGATATTTACCAGGCAAATGCGGTGATCGCGGGGGTGAATGGTTCAACAGGGATTACCGCCGCCATGAAACAGCAACTGATAGGGGAAGCCGAATTCACCAGGGCTTTTTTTTATTTTTATGCTGTAAATTTATACGGAGATGTGCCGCTGGCCTTAAGCACCAGCTACCAGGTGAATACCTCCCTGCACCGTAGCCCAAAGGCTGTAGTGCTGCAGCAGGTCATCGCCGACCTTACGGATGCACAGTCGAAACTGAGCAGCAATTTTGTCAATTATCAAGGTCTGACCACCACAGAAAGGACGCGGCCGAATAAAGGCGCGGCGACCGCTTTATTGGCACGGGCTTATTTGTATGAGGCCACCTTAAATAACAATCCGAATTATTTCTCCAAAACGGATTCAGCGGCGAGCGCGGTCATCGGCAATAATCAATACGGCCTTGTCACCAACCTGAACAATGTATTTTTAGCCAACAGCAGCGAGGCAATCTGGCAGCTACAGCCGGTGGAACCAGGGGTTAATACCCAGGATGCCCAGCAATTTGTGTTGACCTCAACACCAGGCACGGGCCAATTCCAAGTCGCGCTGAGCACCTTTCTTTTAAAAGCTTTTGAACCGAATGATCAAAGGTACGTGAATTGGGTGGGCAGCTTTACGGATCCATCTTCCAGTATTACCTATTATTATCCTTATAAGTATAAGGTCTGGCAGTACAACCAGCCAGTCACCGAATACCAGATGGTACTCCGCCTGGCCGAGCAGTACCTCATTCGCGCAGAGGCGGAAGCTAACGGTGCAGGCGGCGGTTTAGGTGCAGCCATCGCGGACCTTAATATCATCCGCAGCCGCGCAGGCTTGCCCAACTACGCCGGTGCCATGGATAAAGCTTCGGTGCTGGCAGCGATACTGCACGAGAGCCAGGTGGAATTCTTTACGGAATGGGGCCACCGCTGGTTTGACCTGAACAGGACCGGCAATCTCAATTCGGTAATGGGCAGCCCCGGCAACGTTTGCCAGGCCAAAGGCGGCACCTGGAACCCGAATTGGGCACTGGTGCCTTTGCCATCTTCCGAACTATTGGTCAACCGTAACCTCACCCAAAACCCCGGTTACTAAAGAGGTATGATAAATAGCCACAGGCCCCGCCTGTGGCTATTCAAAGGACCAATAGTTGATGTTGGGCAGGAACTTTTTTTGCAAATTTTAAAAAATATAAAAACGCGATGAAGAAAACAAGAAAAATAATAGCGCTGACAATAACTCTTTTAGCCATGCTCTCCCCGTTATTTTCCTTCTGCCAGGTAAGCGGTATCCACTTTGAAAGGGGGGCATCCCTTGAACAGGTAAAAGCAAAAGTAAGAACGGAAAACAAATTTATCCTAATCGACTGTTTTGCTACATGGTGCGGGCCCTGTAAACAGATGGATCAAACCATTTTTAAGCAGCAGGACGTGGGTGATTTTATAAATAGCCATTTTATTTGCCTGAAAATGCAAATGGACCGGACGAAGAATGACACACAGGGTGTTAAGGACAATTATTCAATCGCAGACAGCCTCGCCCGTTTATTTAAGATCAACGCTTACCCGACCTACCTGTTTTTATCCCCGGACGGACAGGCGGTACACAAAGTAATAGGCTCAACGGCAACCGGGGAAGATTTTATTTCAGAAGCGAAGGATGCATTGAACCCGCTAAAGCAAGTATATACACTTCTTAATACCTGGAAAGATCACCTGGCTGATTCGGTTTTTCTTTTTAATGCGCTGACAGCTTCATCCGAACTGCTTAGTAGTGAAAGCCCCATCATTACGGATGCTTATCTCCATTGTATAAAAGAACCCTTAACTAAACAAAACATTAATCTTTTTGAGGGATTATTAAATTCCAGCAATGACCAGATCTTTTGGCTATACCTCCATAATTGTCCGAAGATCGATAGCATCATCTCCTGGCCTTCGGCTTATGCAGAAAGAAGGCTTTGTAAAGTGATTTTTAATGAGAACATAGAGCCGTTTTTCAGTCAAAAAGATATTCAATTAAACTGGAATAACATGATCAATTCCTTAACCAGAAAATACCCCGAACTCGGTGGGCATTTGCCGGAAATTATCAGAACTGATTTAAAATACAGGATAAAAGATGAAATTATAGCGGATGCCAATAAGTACCAAATCTCCCCGCGATGGAAAAGTATTCATGGGTCCGTAGCAGAAAAGGTGCCCGGTTTTGATTTTGAGCAATCGTTTTTACAGGCGAAGCTTGATTATTACGACAGGAAAGGTTTAATAACAGAGGACCGCGCCGCAACAGCTTTTGAAATGATTACGCGTTATAGGAGTTCCATGAGGGATAATGCCGTTAACGACTTGATCTGGAACAACATTTTTAACGTAACCGGGAACAAAAAAACATTGACCGGTGCGCTGCAATGGATGAGTGTTATCGTAAAGGCACCTGATTATAGTAATTATGATACCTACGCAAACTTATTGTATAAGACAGGGCACCTCCAGGAAGCGATCATCTGGGAAAATAAATCCCTTAAACTGGCCTCACAACAACCCGGATTCCACCAGGAAGCTGACATCGAAAATACCAGGCAAACTATAGAGAAAATGAATAAACATGAAAAAACCTGGGATGATGACAGCCCTGTTCCAAATTTTAAAGAAGTTAACCGGTAAAGGAATAATGAGAAAGCTATCAATAATCCTGCTGGTCATTGCCGGGCATGGGCGCTTATTTGCCCAAAGACCTTGCATCGACAGTGCTGCGATTTGCAACTGGCCATTTATAGGGCACACGGTGATCAGCAATGACGGGAAATATACAGCGTACACCATCAGTTCCCAAAAAGGGGGAAATCAGTTGGTGATACAATCAACCGGCCGCGATTGGAAAAAGGTCATTCACGGGTCGGCGGATGAAATCCGGTTTAGCGATAACAGCCACTGGCTGCTTTATAACCGAGGAATAGACAGCGTGGGAATATTTGATCTATTGGGGGATAGTTTACGCTATATCGAACAGGTCAGTAATTTGTCCGTTTCAAATGGCAAATCGGGACCCTGGATCGCCTGTCAGACGGGTAAGGACAAGAGCAAGGTCGCGGTGATCAACTTGGAAAGCAAGGAAGAAAAAACGTATGAGCAAGTAAAAAGTTGTCTTTTTTCGCCAAAGGCGCATATATTGGTGATGGAAACCGAAACTCTGACGGCTGGTATTAAAAGCATTCAACTTACCTGGCATAACCTGGCAACCGGAACCGATACCCTTATTGCCGTGGGATCTGAACTTAGCAATCTTACCTTCGATAATTCAGGCGAGGAACTATGTTTTCTTACTGCCAAGAAACAAGGGAATTCCACCAATATCGATTTGCGGTATTACAAAGCAGGCATGGATAGCGCTAGCATCCTGGTCAATTCAGATACTAAAGGAATGGAAGGAAAAATGGTATCAATTGACAAGGATATTTTTTTTGGTGAAGAGGGGAATAAAATATTCTTCTATACGGAACAGCAGCGCCAGGAAGAAAAGAAAGAGGACAGTACTATTGAAAAGGCCCATGTAAGGGTACAGAATTACCAGGACGATACGTTGCAATTTGAACGAAAAAATGGTCCTTATTTGTCCATGGTGAATTTAAAGAATGATCAACCGGTCATCCAACTTGGCCAAAAAAATGATAATGGATTTACTTTGGGAAAAGGAAATCATATGGTAGTAACAAGTAATGGGATAGGCTCTCCCAGTGATTACTTTTGGCGCCCGTCCTCAAGGCCTGATATCTATTTGGTTTCAGCAAAAGATGGGAGCCGGAAGCTATTAAGAAAACGCTTAGTCTTACTTGGTGACGCGTCATTTTCTCCGATGAGCAAATATGTATATTGGTATGACCGGTTGGACAGGAATTGGTATGCTTATAATATTAAAACATGCAGCCTGAAAAATGTTTCGTATTCTTTTAACAGCTTCGTCTTTGGTGATCTTAATCATATAGGGCATTTAAGAATAAATGGTGACGGTATGGCCGGGTGGACGACAGGTGACCAATCGATGCTCATTTATGATCAATACGACATTTGGAAAGTGGACCCGGATGGAATAAAATTACCTGTCAATATAACGCAGGGCTATGGCCTTAAACACCATATCTGCCTCCGGTTGACGAGAGTAAACGACTATGGCGATGAAAATAACCCTCATCCTTTTAGCACTGGGGATACTCTACTGCTAACCGCTTTTAATGTAACAACCAAAGCTAATAGTTTCTTCAAATTGCCATTGAGCAGTAAGGGAGCACTTATCCCTATTTTGACCGACCCTAAGCTATTTTATTCCCCTCATGTCACAGCGGAATTTTGCGGCGCTGACCAATACTTGCCAATAAAGGCAAAAGATACCGATGTTTATATTGTAAGGCGGATGAGCGCTAGGGAATATCCAAACCTCTCTGTGACCAATGATTTTAAGACATTTAAGACCCTAAGCGATCTCCGGCCGCAAAAAAACTACAATTGGTACACTTCGGAGCTGATTCGTTGGCTGCTGCCTGGTGGGCAAACAGCAGAAGGATTGGTCTACAAACCGGAAAACTTTGATCCCAGGAAAAACTATCCCGTGATCTTTTACTATTATGAAAGGAATTCCGACGCCCTAAACGTCTTTATTCATCCGGTATGGAGCAACGGACAAATGAATATACCCTGGTTTGTGAGCCGAGGCTACGTCGTTGTCGTTCCTGATATCTATTATTTACCAGGCCACCCCGGGAAGGGGGTATGCAATTCGATCATTTTGGCAGCCCAGTATATGGCCAAATTCCCTTGGGCAGATGCGCGTCGTTTCGGGCTGCAGGGGCATAGTTTCGGGGGCTGGGAGACCAACGAGGTGATCGCGCATACTTCGCTGTTTGCCGCTGCGGCATCAGCTTCGGGTCTTAGTGATGTCATTAACCAATTCGAAGGGTATTTACCTGACGATAGTTATTATTCCAGCGATCATGGACAGGGGCGCATTGGTGCTACACTTTGGCAAAACCCTGAGTCGTATATTGAAAACTCACCCATATTCCGGGCCGATAAAGTAACAACGCCGGAATTGATCATGCATAATGCAAATGATGGTGCAGTCCCCTGGATACAGGAAAGCGGCTGGTACGGGGCGCTCAGCCGGCTAAGAAAAAAAGCCTGGATGTTAAGTTACGATAATGAAGGCCATACGATTGCCGGTGAGAAAAACCAACAAGATTATACTATTCGCCTGACGCAGTTTTTTAACTACTATTTAAAAGGCGCACTGCCACCGATATGGATGACGCAGGGTATTGACCCCGGTTCAATGGCTGATGGGCTTCAGATTGACCGGAGCGGAAGGATACCATGAGACTTTAATAATTTGTTAGAGACATCAGAATCATAATTAAATACATAAAAAATCAAATAATGAAAAACGTAAAAAAGAATGCCCTTTTAACAGCAACGCTAATGATACTATCTATCATGGGCTTAAAAGCACAGCAGCCTGATTTTTCCGGCACCTGGGTAAGGAATGACAAGGCCTGCCAATTAGATACGAGCAATACAACACATATAGCTTTATCCATTAATTCCATCCCAGTTAAGATCGTCATCAAGTACGCCGGGAATACCTTTACAATTACAAGGATTTCCGTACATGGTAACGGCGACAGCGTTTCCTATGCCGAAAATTTAAAGCCGGGCGGCACAAAGTCAAAAACCGTTATAAAACCGAACTTTAATAAAAACGCCGCACTGCAATGGTCGGCCGACCATCATCTGCTTTTAATAAACAGCGACTACACCGACGACCATGGGAACCCGGTGCAAAAAGCCACGGAAACATGGTCATTCCTTAGTGACGGAATGCAATTGCAGATCAAAACTGTATTGACATTTGACGGGCAGGAACATATTCTGATTGAAGTTTTTGATAAAGAATAATTTCAGTAACAATCGCTGTGAACCTCCTTTAAGGTAAGACATCATGTTTAAAATAAACAGGTTTTTTTTGAAAGCCGGGCTGTGCCTTTCTTTAGTGTATTTAGCTATTGTTTCAGGAACTCTTGCGCAAGCGGGGCACTCCTACAATGGCACCTATTCGGGAACCCATCTGGACAGGGTGGCTTTCCCAATTGGCGGAATGGGGACAGGAATGTTCACGGTAGAAGGAACAGGGGCGATCTCCCACATGAGCGTTCGCAATAACCCTGATATGTTTAACGAACCTGTACTGTTCGCGGCATTATATGTTAAAGGCATCGGCGCGAAAGTCCTGGAAGGCCCGGTACCTGCCTGGAAGAAATTCGGCCAGCCGGATAATGCAAGGGGCGCTGAAGGCGCGGACTACGGCCTGGCGCGTTTCAGGAGTGCATCTTTTAAGGCAAGATTTCCATTTGGCGAAGTCGCCTTAGCAGATGTGTCCATACCGGTTAAGGCAACAATAACCGGCTGGAATCCTTTTATCCCCACCGATGCCGATAACAGCAGCCTCCCGGTCGGTGCCCTAGAATACCATTTGATAAATACCAGCAAGACTTCGCAAAGCGGCGTATTCTCTTACAGCGCCAAGAACTTCATGGCCATGGACGGCGGAACGAACAGCATCAAACCAGTAACGGGTGGATTTATCCTTTCCCAAAGCGGCACGGCTAAAAACCCGGAAATGCAGGGTGACTTCGCGGTATTTACCGATGAACTTCAAACCACGGTTGATAACTGCTGGTTCCGCGGCGGTTGGTGGGACCCGCTTACAATGGCCTGGAAAAAGATCACGCAGGGCAATACCAAAGCGGTAGTAGCGGTGGGACAGGATGCGCCGGGCGCAACGCTTTATGTGCCCTTTAGCCTCAAACCGGGTGAAAGTAAAACGATTAAGATCATGTTCAGCTGGTATGTTCCCTACAGCCATATCCGTTATGGCGTTCGTTCTGATAAAAGCAGCGATACAACATTAACGCCAACCGATAAAGCGCAACCCAGCCCGTACTATATGCCCTGGTATTCAAGTAAGTTCAAAGATATCAATGAAGTGATTGATTACTGGCAGAACAACTACCAAAGTTTAAAACAAAAAACGCAATTGTTTACAAACGCTTTTTATAACAGCAGCCTGCCCCCCGAAGTGCTCGAAGCCGTAGCTGCCAACCTCACGATCCTGAAATCGACAACTACCTTAAGGCAATATGACGGCAGGTTTTGGGGCTGGGAAGGCAGTAATGATGAAGATGGCAGCTGCGCGGGTAATTGTACGCATGTTTATAATTATGCACAGGCGCTATGCCACCTTTTTCCGGCAATGGAAAGAGGCATCCGTGAAACGGAACTAAACGAAGGGATGGATGCTTTGGGGCACCAGAACTATCGGGAAGCGATGCCGATCAAACCCGAAGGGCACGACGTATTCCTGCCTGCTGCTGACGGGCAGTTAGGCAGCATCATGCGCGCCTACCGCGACTGGCGTATATCCGGGGATGATAACTGGCTGAAAAAGCTGTACCCGAAACTGAAGGTCAGTATGGATTATTGCATCAAAACCTGGGACCCCGACCATAACGGTACTTTGACCGAGCCTCACCATAATACCTACGACATCGAGTTCTGGGGAGCGGATGGTATGGGCACCAGTGTCTATTTAGGCGCACTGGAAGCGTTTATCGAGATGACCAATCACCTGAACACCGTGGTACATGATGATAAAACAGGTGATATCGTCCGCATCGACCATGCTGTTCTTCTTTATATGGATTTGTTAACCAAAGGCATAAAAGCGATGAAAACCCAACTATATAATGGCGAATACTTTATCCAGAATATCCAATGGAAGGGCTTGCGCGCTAACCCCAACACTTTCCGTAATACCGCCGAACTGGACGAACCGCTTTCACCCGAAGCAAAACAATTGCTGGAGAAAGAAGGCCCCAAATACCAATACGGAAAGGGTTGCCTCTCCGATGGCGTGATCGGCTGTTGGTTTGCCAAAGTTTGCGGTTTGCCGGAGCCCATCGATCAAAAAATGGTCACCAGTCACCTGGAGGCGGTTTATAAATACAATTTTAAAACCGACCTGTCGAATTTCAGCAATCCCCAGCGTTCGACTTATGCGCTTGGCAACGAGGGTGGCCTATTACTTTGTACCTGGCCGAAAGGCAGGGCTTTATCATTGCCCTTTGTTTACAGTAATGAAGTATGGACAGGCATTGAATATGAAGTTGCTTCCCACCTGATCTTTGAAGGAAAAGTAAAAGAAGGACTGAACATCGTCAAAACCACCCGTAAACGTTATGACGGTACGGTAAGAAATCCTTTCGACGAATACGAATGCGGGCACTGGTATGCCCGCGCACTAAGTAGCTACGCCTTACTCGAAGCGCTGACCGGTGTGCGATATGATGCGGTCAGTCAAACCCTGTTCATCAACTCAAGAGTAGGCGACTTTACCAGTTTTTTATCCACAGATACAGGCTTTGGAAATGTCACCTACAAAAATGGGAAAGCCAGCCTAAAAGTAGCTTACGGCAGTATTGATGTCAAACATATACAGATCAGCAAATCATGAAATTTAAAAAGATTATCAAATTACTCATAGCTGGCATCTTGCTGAATATAAGCGCACAAGCACAGGTCAAACACGTGATCCTGATCTCCATAGACGGTTTTCACCCGGACATGTATACCGACACCACCTGGCCGGCACCCAACCTGCGCAAGCTTGCAAAAATGGGCACCTATGCCGACCATTTACTCTCGGTCATTATCCCATATTTCCGGCATATTCCAGGTGATGTCTTTGGTA
>Ga0206963_10131_pt1 | contig 26236 bp, 17 predicted proteins | sample Alteio_BWOrgHeat_28_FD_152958 | JGI IMG/M metagenome (GOLD analysis project Ga0206963, IMG submission 152958) | Enriched cells from forest soil in Barre Woods Harvard Forest LTER site, Petersham, Massachusetts, United States -... | ecosystem: Environmental > Terrestrial > Soil > Temperate forest >... | reverse complement strand
TTTGTATAAGCAGCGGCAATACCCTGTAAATAATTCAGGCTGATGCCTCCTTTCAACTCACTTTTTCCTTTATTATATAAAACGGTGGCGTAGTGGAAACCATATGATATCCAGTTCATCGCATTTACTCTCGATGTACTATCATGAAATGTGGTATTCCAGAGATCAGGCTCCAGAAAATATGAAAAAGCGTTTTGAGCAAGATTACCCGGAATATTTTTAATGTTTGAATAAGATCTTTCTGATATTGTGAATCCGATCACATGTTTTTTTGCGACTTTGATAAAGAAAGATGGCCCCAGTATTTCTGCAGAAAAAGTTAGGTTGTATAACTTGTTTGGATCCTCCGGATTATAATGCGTATAGAATAAATTTTCATCTATACTCCCTTTGATTATTCTTTTGACTCCAAAAAAAGGAAGAGAATTTTTTGGCGCAAATAAAAAAGTATTGTCGAATACTTCACCAACAGAAATGATATTTATATCCCATTTAAGTTTTGAATCAGCTATTGAACTTGGGTTGAGGAGAGAGCCCTGGATACCTGCATAATTACTATGTCTTATTCCGAGATCCTGTTGAGCGTAAACGAATAGCCATCTGCCCATATATAGAATTAAGATGATCATCTTTTTCATAAATCCTCAGTTTATCCTTCAAATAAATTTGTTACTACGTAATAGGTAAAACACATTGGAGTTAACTGATAGAACTAATCGTTCTGATATCAGATTTTGATTAAGATTTATATGGCGGAGTTGAATTATTACCGATATGAAAGAAACAAAATACCCAGGTTCATTTTTGATTAAATATTATTTTAATTGAGTACGTCAACCGATGAATGACAGTTGCGTAACGATATTTTAGAAATTTAAAATTTGCTATTAGTTTTTAAGATATTTGAATTTAGCTTCTTTCATCGATCGCCATTTTGGATACATACATTCTCATCAATGATGATTATATTCTACATATCTATCAGAATATTTAATCAACACGTAATTATTTAATTCCCCAGACCTCTTCTTAGTCCCGAAAGATTAACTTTCAAAAACAATGCCTTGAGAGTCTATGTTTATTAGTTAAATTTAGATTTATGAAAAAATACTTCGCCTTATTCATTGTTTCAGCATCCGTATTGATCAATAATAGTGAGGTTATTGCACAAAATGCTAACTCGCTGTATACGGCTCCTCTGGGTGTTCAGGCATATACTTTTAGAAAAAGCTTTCCCATAAATGCGGCCAAAACGCTTGATACAATAAAAATGATGGGATTTACTGAAATAGAAGGGAGTGGTAATGGTATGTCGCCTGTTGACTTCAGAAAATTGTGTGATGACAGGGGTATTAGTATTCCATCTACAGGAGCGGGTTATGATGAATTGATTAAATATCCTGATTCAATTATTTACCGGGCTAAAATATTGGGAGCTAAATACATCATGTGTGCATGGATACCACACAGTAACGGTGTATTGACATTTGAAAATGCAAAAAAGGCCGTGGAAGATTTTAACAGGGTTGGAAAGATTTTAAAAGAAAATGGACTTATTTTTTGTTATCATGCTCATGGATATGAATTTCAACCTTATGAAAATAAATTCCTCCTGGATTATATTTTTGAGAATACAAATCCTGACTATGTTTCATTCGAAATGGATGTATTCTGGATCCAATTCGGAGGTGGAGATCCGGTTGCACTACTTGAAAAATATGGCGGCCGCTGGAAGCTGGTTCATTTAAAAGATATGAGAAAAGGCACAATTAAAAATCTTACCGGACTTAGTTCTCCTGAAAATGATGTTCCCTTGGGTACAGGCGAAATTGATATACCTGGAATTTTAAAAGAAGCTAAAAAAATCGGGATCAAACATTACTTTATCGAAGATGAAAGCAATTTTGTGAATGAACAGGTGCCGCAAAGTATTATTTATCTTAAGAGTCTGAATGAATAATTTACAATGTGGTTAATTTATGCAATTTTCTTAATCTTAAAGAGAGCATTATCCTGAAAATACCAATGCTTACGAATGCCAGTCCGGTCCAGATGATAATCGTTGCACCAGCGAATATTGGATTCCACAAAAGCATAAATGAAAATAAAATTCCCAATATGGCTATAAGCAGCATCCAACCCCAGTCCTTTGATCCGTAAGATTTTAAATCGAAAGCAGCTCCCATAGCCATAACAGAACGGAATAATACTGCGAAACCGACAAAAAGAGGCAAAACTGCTATGGTTATTCCAGGGTTTGACATCAGAATGAATCCTAAGATAAGATCGATAATGCCCCCTGTTAATGCCCAACCCCAACCTTCCAAATGATCCCTGTTTGAAACAGCATAGGCAATTTCAAATATTCCACTTACAAAAAAAGCGATGCTGAATAATATTGCCAGCGCCAGATAAGATTCTAGTGGCGTCTTGAAAACCCATAAACCTACTATGACGAAGAAAATTCCGGATAATAAGGATATCCACCAATACTTAACTGCTGTCTTTACAGTTTTTAGAATGGAAGTTGCCATGGTAATTGATTTATTAAGATGAAAAATAAATACTATTACATCAGGAAATACGGAGGAAGAATACGGAGGGAAAATGAGGGACGGAGGAATTCAATCTTTTTCGGCAGAACTATGAAGTTAAGATTTTAAATAAATACGAATAATATTTTACTATTATTTTTAAGAACATTGGTCTCGGATAATTCACGGCTTACTAATCAATATCTATTTTGTTGCCAGTTTCGTAACTTTAAGAAAGCTTATCTCTTTGATTATGAATTATATTTTATCGGACGAATATTTAGAACAACGCTTGTCGATCATTGACATGGATCCTTCAGTTTTTAGGGAAACAGGACTCCGTCTAATTGACGATATAACTGAATTCCTTTCGTCTATTTCGGATTTACCGGTTACATCAGCACAATCTCCGGGAGCATTGCAGGCAAAACTTCCAAAATCATTTCCATTAACGGGCTCCGATCCTTCAAAATTGATTGAAGAAACCTGGCGGCTTCTCGCAAACAATAGTTTATTGAATGGTCATCCCAGATTTTGGGGCTATATCACTTCATCGGCTTCACCAATAGGTATCCTTGGCGATCTTATGGCTTCTGCAATAAATAGCAATTGTGGTGCATTTGTGCTTTCTCCAATGGCAACGGAAATTGAAAAACAAACCATAAGATGGCTTGGGGAATTTATTGGTTACCCCGCAGATGGAGGAATTATGGTAAGTGGTGGTAATATGGCAAATTTTGTTGGGTTCCTCGCTGCCCGAAAAGCGAAAGCAAATTGGGATATCCGTAAACTTGGAATGCAACCTTCACAGGGTAAATGGCGGATTTATGCCTCTTCCGAAACCCATACCTGGATAAGCAAAGCAGCCGATTTATTCGGATTGGGCCTGGATGCAATTCGCTGGATTCCGGTTGAGAAGGATCAAAAAATGGACATATCCGCGTTGGAGCGAATTATTTCTGAAGACTTAGCAGAAGGGTTATTTCCATTTCTTGTTGCAGGCACGGCCGGTTCTGTAGGAACAGGAGCAGTAGATCAGTTAAACGAAGTCGGGGCCATTTGCAAAAAATATAAATGCTGGTTTCATATAGATGGGGCTTATGGAGGTTTCGCCGCCGCTTTACCGGAATTAAAATATATGTTTCAGGGAATTGAGCTGGCAGATTCAATAGCAATCGATCCGCATAAATGGTTGTATAGTCCACTCGAAGCCGGATGCACACTGGTTAAGGATGCAAATTCACTGACTGAAGCATTTAGTTTTCACCCTGTATATTACAACTTTGACAGCGATGAAGAGCCTCAGACTAATTTTTATGAAAGAGGGTTACAGAATTCCAGGGGATTTCGCACACTGAAAGTCTGGCTTGGTTTTCGTCATATAGGTGCAGAAGGACATATCCGGTTGATCCGTGAAGATATTCAGTTAGCTGAAAAGCTAATCGAAATATTGAAAAAACATAAAGAAATCGAAACATTTTCCCGCCACCTCAGCATCGCTACTTTCAGGTATAAACCAGATGGTGTGGAGACTGATTCAGAAAAGGAATATCTGAATAAACTGAACCAATCACTTTTAAACAAGTTGCAATCCGGAGGTGAAGTTTTTCCAAGCAACGCGGTGCTGGATGGCAATTTTCTTTTGAGAGTATGCATTGTAAATTTCCGAACCAAATTGCATGATCTGGAAATTTTACCGGAGATTGTTATAAAGGAGGGGAGAATGATACATGAACAAATGCTAAAAATAAAGCAATGATTTACAAATTTGAAAAACCAGTTCACGGTTCAATCGGATTAGAAAAATACCAATGCACCATAGAATGGCGAAATGGAAAATTTATTTCCGATGAACCTGTTACATCGGGTGGGAAGGATCTAGGTCCGGATCCTTATACATTACTTATTTCGTCATTGGCTTCCTGTACACTTGTAACTTTACGTATGTATATTGATCGCAAGGGCTGGAATATTCCTTCAATTTCAGTAAATGTGAATATGTACAGCGAAAAAAAAGATGATAAAGTAACCACGGTTATCGACCGAGATATTATATTTTCTGCTGACACACCCGAAGATCAAAAGACCAGGTTACAGGAAATAGCTTCTTCCTGCCCCATTTCAAAAATTCTTCAAAATGATGTAAAAGTGAGAACATTCGTTTTCAGGGACGGAGAAACAAAGACGATAAAATATGCCAATGGAGAAATTACTGTTGGATGGAAGCCTGATTTTTGTCAGCATTCCACGCGTTGCTGGACCCAGCTTCCACAGGTTTTCAAGCCTACGGAAAGAAAATGGATCGATCCGGATGGTGCATCTCCTGAACGCATTGAACAACAGGTGATGGAATGCCCTTCAGGCGCACTGACTTTTAAGTTCAATAAATAGTATGTTTGTTATTACATACTATGCTTTTTAATTCTTTCCCGTTTTTAATATTTTTCTTAGTAGTAACCATTGCTTATTACGTCATACCTCACAAATGGCGCTGGTTATTGCTGCTGATAGCAAGTTGCTATTTTTATGCTTTTTTAATCCCGGCTTATTTACTCGTTCTGTTTCTGATCATTTCTATCGATTATACTGCGGGCTTATTAATCGAATCAAATCAGGGCAGGTTGCGCATGTTTTATTTGGGATTGAGCATTGTGAGTAATCTGACTGTTCTTGGCATTTTTAAATATCATAATTTCTTTGTGGAAAACATCAGTCATTTAACAGGCTTATTTTCCTCCAAACCAATATCATTTACGATCTGGGAACTGGCGCTTCCTGTAGGACTCTCATTTCACACATTCCAGGCAATGTCCTATACGATTGAAATTTATAAAGGCAAACAAAAAGCAGAAAGAAAATTTGGAATATACGCTCTGTATGTCATGTTTTATCCGCAGCTCGTCGCAGGGCCAATAGAACGTCCTCAACATCTCATTCCACAATTTTATCAAAAACATCAGGTTAGTTATAATGGAATTGCTGTCGGACTAAAATGGATGCTGTGGGGATTTTTTATGAAAGTGGTTGTGGCCGACCGCCTGGGGATTTATGTAGATTACATTTTTAAAAATGCAGATGGGCATAGCCGGCTGGCACTCTTAACTGCAATTTTCTTTTATTCATTTCAAATCTATTGTGATTTTGCAGGATATTCACTCATCGCGATCGGAACTGCTAAAGTAATGGGATTTACTTTAACTAATAACTTTAGAAGGCCATATTTCGCTTCGTCGTTCAGGGAGTTCTGGAGGCGATGGAATATATCTCTCTCTCAATGGTTCCGGGATTATGTATTCTTTCCAATGGGCGGAAGCAGGGTGTCCGTTTCAAAATATATTTTTAATATACTGGTTGTTTTTATACTTAGTGGCTTTTGGCATGGCGCGAACTGGACATTTATTCTTTGGGGTTTATTACATGGTTTTTTCATACTCTTTGGTTATCTGAAACGAAAGTTTTTACCCGGCCTGGTTTTTTCAAAATTTATCGGTATAACTACGACATTCCTGTCCGCCAGTTTTTGCTGGATATTTTTCAGGTCGCAAAATATTCACGAGGCATTCATTATAATAAAGAGGATATTCAGTCCGAATACTATCCAATCGATTGAAGGAGAATTTGACGAGCGTTCCCTGATGGTTTATTCATTTCTGGGAATATTCAGCATAATTATCACAGAATTTGTTTCTGAATTTTTTCCTGGCAGATTCCAATTGCTTCAGAATCCGAAAGTATGGATACGCATGACGACTTGTATTGGATTAATTATAGTCATTCTGCTCTTTGGAGTATTTGACGGAAGCCAGTTTATTTACTTTCAATTTTAAACTCTGAATGAATAAAAAGAATTTCTTCTGGAAAGTATTCATTGTACTGGGTTTCTTAATAATCCTTGATAAGGGGCTGGGGGCTATTTTGCAACACTATTATTTTAAAATTCGCCATGGAGAGCAGGGGAGGACAACTTACATTATTGATTCCTGTAATTCAGAAACGATTATTTTGGGATCTTCCAGGGCGGCACATCATTACGTTTCCCCCGTTTTTTCTGAAATATTACATTCCACCACTTATAATGCGGGAAAAGACAAGCAGAGACTGAGATATTCTCTGGCATTGTTATACATGATATATCGGAGATATTCTCCCAAACAGATTATTCTTGATCTTAATCCAACCGCTTTTGAGAAAAATGAAAATGGATTGGACGAGCTCTCTATACTTTTACCGTATTACAGTTCTCACCCTGAGATAAGATCCATTCTAAATGAACGCAACCGGTTTGAATGTATCAAAACATATTCTGATTTGTATCGATTTAATTCTTTGCCTTTAAAGATCTTGTTCAATAATTTATCCTCCGAAAGGGATGCAAATGAATCGGACGGGTATGTCCCTCTCGTGATTCATAAGGAATTGATTCCGCAAATTCCTGACAGTTTACCGGCTTCCCAGCCAATTGACAGCAGTATTGTCAATTGTTTCAAAAAAATTATAGCAATTGTTAAGGATCATGGTTCCAGGTTAATTGTAGTAGTTTCTCCTATTTATTACAAACTTCCAGTAAATTTAAAAACATTGGAAATGGCTAAAACTATTTGTGCGAATGAACAAATTTCATTTCTGGATTACAGCCAGTCACAACAATTTCTTGCCCATGGACCGGAAATGTTTCTTGATATGGGGCATTTAAATGATTCATCCGCCATTATATTCTCTACCTTACTTTCAGAGGATATGCGTAACCTTAAATAATGTAGTTATTTTTAATTGCCCGGATTTCGCTAAATTACAGATGGATCTTTTCATTTCGTGAAAGCTTCATTCCTACGGGAGTCATTTTTATGAAGCGGATAACAATATTCTTCGCCTTTTCAATACCATTGCTGCTTAAAGCACAAACAGTCATTTCTTTAAAAATTGATGGTACGATTAACCCTGTTTCAGCAGAATATATTCACAGAGGCATTGAAAAAGCCATCAGTGAAAACGCGACTTGTATTTTGATACATTTAAACACTCCCGGTGGATTATTGAAATCTACCCGTGTAATCGTAGGTGATATGCTTGAATCACGGATACCGATTATCGTATATGTTTCTCCGGCCGGGGCTCATGCGGGATCTGCAGGAGTATTCATTACACTGGCTGCGGATATCGCTGTCATGGCTCCTGGTACAAATATCGGTGCGGCTCATCCGGTTAGTTTGCAGGGAGGATCTGATACCATCATGAACAGCAAGTCCACAAATGATGCTGCAGCTTTTATTCGTACGATAGCTGAATTCAGAAAACGTAATCTTCAATGGGCTGAAGAAGCCGTGCGGCAAAGTGTAGCAATTACTGCAAACGAAGCACTGCAGAAAAATATCATAGATTTTATCTCAGCGGGTGATCAGGAATTACTAAGTCAGGCCGATGGGAAATTGATTTTACACGATTCATCCAGGATCGTATTACATACAAAGGGGGCATCCATTCAAATTCTTGAAATGGGATTTACTGAAAAAATCCTGAATGTTATCAGTGACCCTGATGTTGCATACATTTTACTAATGCTTGGATTGGTAGGCCTGCTTTTCGAATTGTTCAATCCCGGCAGTATATTCCCGGGAATTATAGGTTTCATCTCACTTGTACTTGCATTCTACGCTTTGAATACACTACCCGTCAACTATGCAGGTCTTTCCCTGATTATTTTCGGGATAATACTTTTACTTCTGGAGATAAAGATTGTGAGCCATGGAATGCTTGCCATCGGCGGTATTGCCGCACTCCTTATCGGATCACTGATGTTGATACGACCTGACTCAACGATGGAATTCGCGAGAATTTCCCGTGTACTGATTATTTCTTCTGTTTCAGTCACATCCTGCTTTTTCTTATTTATTATAGGTATGGGATTGAAAGCCCAAAGAAGAAAGCCTGTTATCGGAATTGAAAGTATGTTAGGCGAGATTGCAGAGACTATTGATTCTTTAAATCCTGCCGGAAAGGTCCGGATGCAGGGTGAGATCTGGAATGCGATTTCTGTTTCAGGAAATATTGACAAAGGAGAAAAAGTGCGCGTGAAAGAGGTAAAAAACCTGACCCTCTATGTTGAGCATTCGCATATTTAATTTTTAAAAATAATTTTCATGCAAACAATTCCTGTATTTACTATTGTAGTCATTCTTTTTGGCATTATGATTCTGGCGAATGCCGTACGCATTCTTCGCGAATATGAAAGAGGGGTTATTTTCAGGCTGGGACGGTTGATATCAGGTGAAGTGAAGGGACCCGGATTGATTTTTCTCATTCCCATTGTGGATAAGATGGTAAAAGTGAGCCTGCGTACTGTGGTGATGGACGTACCACCGCAGGATGTAATTACTCAGGATAATGTATCGATAAAAGTTAATGCAGTGATCTATTTCCGTGTACTGCAGCCCAATAAAGCTATCGTCGAAGTTGAGAACTACCTGATGGCAACTTCACAAATGGCGCAGACAACCTTACGAAGTGTTTTAGGACAATCTGAACTGGATGATCTTCTTTCGCAAAGGGAAAAGATCAATCAGCGTCTCCAGCAGATTATTGACGGACATACAGAACCCTGGGGGATTAAAGTATCAAATGTTGAAGTGAAGCAGATCGATCTTCCGCAGGAAATGCAAAGAGCAATGGCTAAACAGGCAGAAGCCGAAAGAGAACGTCGTTCCAAGATTATTGCAGCTGAAGGGGAATTTCAGGCTTCACAAAGACTGGCTGATGCAGCTAAGGTCTTAGCCGAACAACCCAGTGCAATTACATTGCGTTACCTGCAAACCCTGAGGGAGATTGCAACGGAGAACAATTCAACAACCATTTTCCCTGTTCCAATTGACCTGCTGAAACCTTTTCTGAATTTTGAGGTTCAGAAGAAAATCCCTTAGTAAATTTTAATGTTTTACAAAATTGATTGAAGTAAAATTATAACCACCTTTCACCGCATAAATACGGATTTGGTGGATGCCTTCACTCAGCTCTGTGTTTGCCACTACTGTTTTCCAGTTTTCGTAATCGCCCGTTGCAGGAATTTGAATGTTTTCTGCCAGCGTAATATTTCCATCCTTAATTGTCATCAGGCCATCCCCGTTTTTGGAAGCTACAGTAAAAACAAGATTGTATTTACCAGATTCAGCCACATGGATTGTATATTGAAGCCATTCGCCATCTTCAATTTTACCAACGTAGTAATTTCCCGGGTCTTTGGAGTCCTTGTAAATATCTACTCCGTCATTTCTATATGCCCCGCCGGAATTACCTGTACTTTCTTTTCCTGTTGACAACCGGTAATTTGCTGTGTCTCTGTCATAATATGCTGTTCCATTCCTGCCAAAATCATAATCAATCGCCAGGATAGTGCTTCCCGGGAATATGTTATTGACTTTGAATGGCAGGGTTTCATTGCTGAAAGGTTGTCTTATCAATGCATCTATCACATCACGGTGTACGATATTCCTTTCGCACTTTGTATTTACCGCCAACTCCATTAATCCGTCATAAGTATTCTCTTTTGAGGGGGCCTGAGTAGTTTTTTCGTTCCAATAGTCGGTCAGCGCATTGTAATTATTGTTGGATTTAATCTGGAGTGGATTATTGATGCCCAGTTTTTTTAAAGGCCACCATGACCATCCGATATTATTTGATTCAAACAACCGGACAGCCTCCATGAACCAGACATTTGAATTTTCTCCTGTTTCTCCAAGCCATACAGGAACATTATACTGCTCACGGAATTTTAAAATATGCTGGATAGACTGAAGATCGTTGCTGTTCCAGTATTTATGAAAACTTAAAACCATATTCGCGTCCCAGGTACCCAACATTCCATTATAATTATTACCCCATCCATTTCCTTCAATAATGAGAATATGTTTTTTATCCACCTCTCTGATCGTTTTTGTAATATCTATCAGCAATTTTTTGAGGGGTATATTCTCTTTTTCACTCAGACCATTTCGGTCTTTAAGAGTATCCTCAAATCCCCAATTCGGTTCATTCAATAAATCAAAGCCTGCAATGCTGGGTTCATTTGAATAACGTTCAGCCAGTCTCCGCCATAAAGCGATCGTCTTTTGCCTGTTCGCTTCACTTTGCCATAAAGAAGGGGTCGATGGATTCCTGTCAGAAATGTTCAGGTCGTTACCCTGTCCGCCGGGAGCCGCATGGAGGTCAAGAATCACATACATGCCATTGGCCTTGCACCAGGCAATAAGACTGTCCGTCAAAGCAAAGCCGATATTCAGCCATGTGTTTTTCCCAGCTACTGGTTCACTTTCCACGGGTAAGGTAAAGAGGTTATAATGCATGGGCAACCGTACAGAATTAAAACCCCAGGAATGCAAAGAATCTATATCCGATTTTGTAATGAAATTCGAAAGCCACTTTTGATAGAACTCCTGCATTTGCTCTTTACCAATCAATAATTCTATACGTTGTTTTATCCTGTATTGCTGGCTTTCTTTATTTACGTGAAGCATATAGCCCTCCTGTAACATCCAGCCTCCAAGGCCTATTCCACGAAGTAACACATTTTCACCTTTTTCATTTACAATTCTTTTATTGTCAGCCTTCAGGAAGCCCTGACTTTGGGTTTGTTTTACTAAGCAAAAACTGGATATAATTACAAGCGTAAAAGACTTCAGTAGATTCATGTTATTGAGATCTGGATTTAATACCGGTTAGAATTGAATAATTATGATTGAAATTAATTAAAGTATTTTTATAAATGAAGGTAACAGGATGAAGAAACTGGTTTTTATATTGATACTGTTTATCGCAACAGTTGGAAATACAATTATATTCTGCAAACAAAAGACGGTTAATCGCGAAAGGGAAATTGAACAAACAGTTCAGGCCCAGATTGACAGTTTTTCAGTTATATGTACAAAACTGCAATCAGCCGTTACAAACATAACTTCTTCGGACGGTGAATTGCAAAAATTATTTCTTACTGCGAGGCTGGCATATAAGAAATTTGAATGGGCGTCAGAATATTTTGTACCTGAAACATCAGGACTGGTAAACGGGCCGCCTGTAGAAGAGGTTGAAATGCCGGATCTACGTATAATTCAACCCTCAGGTCTGCAGGTAATAGAAGGATTTTTATTTCCGGTATATGATAGTTCAAGAAAAAAGGAATTGATTGCCCAGCTTTTCTTATTACAATCGGACTGCGAAAATTACAGGTCATTCTTCAATCTGAATAATTTGCACGACCCGCAGGTGTTGGATGGGGTTAAACTGGAAGTTTTCAGAATAATGACACTTGGAATATCAGGATTTGACAATCCAGTAACCCTTAAAAGTATGCAGGAGAGTGCTGTAGGATTAGAAAGCCTCGAAAAGGTATTGGGTTTTTATATTGAAGAAAGTGGCAATCCTAAACTGAAACAGGATCTCGGGAAAGCAATAAGCTATCTAAAGATCCATACTGATTTTAATTCCTTCAACAGGATAGAATTTATTACAGATTATTGCAATCCCATTACTGCAGAAATCACGGATCTTCAGGAAAGTTTAAAAATAAACGGGTTCAAATATAACCGGCTGTTAAATCAGGATGCCAAAACACTTTTTGATTCGAATGCTTTTAACGTCAATGCCTATGCGCCGGATCATTCTTCATTTATAAGCAATGAAAAAATAGCACTGGGTAAATTATTATTTTCAGATCCGGTATTATCCGGAAGCGGAACGAGAAGCTGCCAATCCTGCCACCAACCCGAAAAAGCATTTACAGACGGACTGGCTAAAAACACTATCATTGGGAAGACTGAACTACTGGGAAGAAATACTCCGACTTTAATCAATGCGGCTCTTCAGCCAGCCTTATTTTATGATTTACGCGTCAATTCACTTGAGGAACAGTCGCACAGTGTTGTGCAAAGTGAAAAAGAGATGCATGGTTCCATGTCATTGTCTGTGAAGCGTCTTTGGAATGATAAAAAATACAGGCAAATGTTTTTAGCTGCCTTTCCTAATGAGGATAAAAACAGCATTGACACATTTGAAGTCATGAATGCTATTGGCTCCTATATCCGAAGCCTTGTTTTACTAAATAGCCGGTTCGATTATTATATGCGGGGCGATACAACAGCTTTGGATGCAAATGAGATCAATGGGTTCAACCTGTTTATGGGTAAGGCAAAATGTGCTACATGCCATTTCATGCCATTGTTTAACGGAACCCTTCCGCCGGCATTTCAAAAAATGGAAGCCGAAGTGATCGGGGTTCCTGAAACGATATCGGCTCAGATTATTGATCCGGACATGGGAAGGTATAATATAATACATGTTGAATCGTTCAGGCATGCATTTAAAATTCCAACTGTACGAAATGCTGCTCGAACAGCGCCATATATGCATAACGGCGTATTCAATAATTTAGATCAGGTTTTGGATTTTTACAATAAGGGCGGTGGGACAGGAGCTGGTATTAAGATTGAAAATCAGACACTGCCATTTGACAAACTTGATCTTACAGAAAAAGAGCGTAAGGATATTATAGAATTCATCGGGAGCCTGGATAGTAAAATGAATGATAGTTCCTCTGCAAAAAAATAATTATCTTACACTAACTAACAAGTAAAACCTGGCTATATGAAATTTGCATTATTAACCGTCACGTATGGTGGATTGTTTTACAAGGGACAGGCCTTGACACTTGACCAACAAATTCATCGCGCCAAAGAATTTGGTTTCGACGCACTGGCAATTGAAACCAAGCGCCCGGTTGCTTCGCCACTCGATTTAACCAAGGCTGACCGGAATCGAATAAAGAAACTGGCTGCTGATGAAGACATCGTGCTCTGTGCAGTCGAAAGCATGTCTAATTTTGCCGGCAGGCATATGGAAGAACGGGAAAATAATCTGGCTATGATGCGAATGGTACTGGAATTGGCCAAAGACCTGGGCGTAGACCTGGTGAAGGTTTTTGCTGCCTGGCCGGGACTGATCAATGACGAAGAAGATATTGCATTATATGGACAATTTGAAAGAGGGAATTATTATAAACGACTATGGCCCGCCGAACTCCGCAGGTGGAATCATTGCGTGGAAGGTATACGTGAAGTAGCTGGTATGGCAGCTGATATGGGCATTACATTAGCATTACAGAATCATGCACCTGTATTGACAAAAGGTTATGAGGATACACTGACTATGATGCAGGAAATAGATAGAAAAAATGTTGAGCTATGTATTGATGCGCCTTTATTTTATGAACGTCAGAGCGATGAATATATTCGGGAGGCGGTCGAAAAATGCGGAGGACATATTGTTCACTCTCATTATGGAGCATGGAATTTCAGCCAGAAGAAAAATGGTGAAATTATTCAGGATCCTTCTCCGTCCAGCGGAGACCTTATCAATTACCAGGCATTCATTGAAGCGCTTTATCATTCTGGCTATCAAGGTTATCTCACCTCTGAATATTGCTTACCCGTAATTAAAAATCACCAGCTCGCAGGAATAGAAGAGGTTGATCTTGCCACTCGTATTTCGCTTCAGTATATGAAACAACTCGTACAGCAGGCCGTGTTGGCATAGACTATTTAACCCACCACCCAACTGCCCATGCTTCGATACCCGAAGAGCCGCCTTAGCATTATGATGTTTTTGCAATTTTTTATCTGGGGCGCGTGGTATGCAACTGGCGGAAACTACATGAAGAGTCATGGCATAGCGAATGTGATATATCTAGCCTATATGACGAGCGCCATTGGTGCGATCATTTCTCCATTTTTCCTGGGCATGATAGCCGATCGTTTTTTCCCTGTACAGAAAGTACTGGGAATCATGCATATTTTGAGCGGGATATTTGTTTTTTCTGCGCCATTTTTTGCTGAAGGGAGTCTTATTTCAACTCCTTTATTTCTTGGATTCCTTTTGCTGCATATGCTCTGTTATATGCCAACAGTCAATCTCGCGGCGGCTACGGCATTTCATATATTGGATAACCGGGAAAAACAATTTCCTCTTATTCGATTATTTGGAACACTGGGATGGATAACCGCAGGAATCCTGGTAAGTAAAATCCTGAAAGGTGATACAACAGCTATGCCTATGCGTATTTCAGGGATAGGAGGTGTGCTGATGGGATTTTATAGTTTTACGCTTCCGAATATTACACCTTCCGGTTCTGTAAAGAAAATATCTTTCAGGGATGTGATCGGTGCAGATGCATTTGCAAAACTGAAATCAAGGTCTTTTATTATTTTCATTATTAGTCTGCTGCTTATCAGCTTACCCTTTGCCGCTTATTTTTCTTATGTCCCTGTTTTTCTTCAATCGGCCGGTATTGCCAACCCTGCGTTCAAAATGACGTTCGGTCAAATGTCTGAGATTATTTTTTTGCTCGTATTGCCATTGTTCTTTGCACGTTTCGGAATCAAATGGGTATTGCTTACTGGTATGCTGGCATGGGCTACCCGTTATGCATTATTTGCTTTAGCCGCACCCGGTGCAATTGGCTGGATGATCACGGCTGGAATTTTATTACATGGCTGTTGCTATGATTTTGTGTATGTCGCAGGGCAAATTTATATCGATAAAAAAGCCACCCCTGATATCCGCGCCCAGGCACAGGGTTTGTTCGTAATTGTATCTTATGGAGTAGGGCAGGGTTTGGGAACCCTTGCTGCCGGCGGAATCTTCAATAGCATTATGGCCGATGGCATCACTTTAAATAACTGGCAGCGTTTCTGGATAATTCCTTTGTTGTTCTCAGCAGTCGTTTCAATCCTGTTTATTTTTGGATTCAGGGAGAAATTAACCGGTCTCCCGAAATGAATTGCTTATTTATCTGATCATATATCTTCATAAAATCATTCGATTTGCCATCCCTGTCAAAAACCGATTCCCAGGTACTGATAGGTTCCCAGATACAGGTTCCTTTTCCTCTTCCGCCAGGTAATTCAAAAACAATTTTATTTACCTCTTCCTTTTTAGCTGAATATTCTACAACTATGACATCTTTTTTATATAATCTTATAATATCATTTAAATTATCTCTGAGATCATCAAGACTGCCATGCCATTTAGGATAGTAGGAAAATCCAATCACATCAAATGCCACTGATCTTGCCAGCATTTGATTGATAAAGAATACCGATTCATCATGCTGGCCGCCTAAAGCAATATGAAGCATGATCACTACAGTTGGATCTACTGATTTTACAGCAGAAATTCCTGCAGAAATAAGCTGGGCAAGACTATCAGGGTGACTGATATTACCTTCCGGCCAAACCATCCCATGATTGATTTCATTTCCAACCTGCACCATATCAGGTTCTGTACCCTGTTCCTTTAATTCCTGCATTACTTTTTTAGTATAATCATAGAGAGCCTTTTTTAATTCGTCAAATGGTAAATTGCGCCAGGCTGCAGGTTTAAATTGTTTACCCGGATCGGCCCAGTAATCACTGTAATGAAAATCGAGCAGTAGTTTCATGTTTGCTGCTTTCACTCTTTTTGCCATTTGTTTGGTATGTTCCAGATCGCAAAAACCTTTATGGGGTGAATAACCACTGTCTGTTGATGGGTCATTAAAAATTCTGAGTCGCACATAATTAAAACCATGATTCTTTAAAATGAGGATGGGATCTTTCTGAACCCCGCTATCAGAAAATTTCATTCCACGATCTTCGAGCTGGGGTAAAAAGGAAATATCGGCACCCAGCATATTTGTTGCCTGTCTGGGTTTGGATGCTTCCCCTTTTAATTCATAATTTTTGTCTAAACTGATTGATGCAACACTGGAAGGTGAAACAGTAATGATATCTGTTGAACCCGTCCACAAGCCCGCAGCCCGTGCTTCAAATTTTATAGACCCGCTTTTTTTGTCCGATTGAACCAGCACCTGGCATTTACCATTGAAGAGACTTCTTTGCCAGGCTCCATCGGTGCATTTATCAGGTTCATGACTGCTGGGATCTCCATTGCCGACACCGATTATTTTACCATTTCCCGAAATATAAAATTTGATCATATTATCTGCATCCGGAATTTCGCGGCCTTCTCTGTCTACAACACTGATATTGATCACAGATATATCTTTCCCGTCGGCAAGCATGGTCGTTTTATAAGGTGTGAGTACCACTTCTTCAGGCAAACCGGTTGTTTCCACTTTTGCTGTTAATTTTTTCCCTTTTTTATAGGCGACCGCAGATAATATACCCGGTTCATAATTGACTGACCAGTTTAAATGACTATTACGGGGCATATCTTTTTTACCCAGACTTTTTCCATTCAAAAATAATTCTACATTGTCAGCATTCGAATTTACCCATACATCGATGGGCTGGCCCCTTTTATTTTTCCAGTTCCAGTTAGGAGAAATATGCAGTATATCTTTATCTGTCCACCATGACTGATAATAATAATAAATGTTTTTTGGAAAGCCGCACATATCCATGACACCGAAATGTGAATTGATATTTGGCCAGTGAAAAGGAGTGGGTTCTCCACGATAATCAAAACCTGTCCAGATGAATCCGCCCATCCAGTATGGATTTTCCGCCGCAAGTTTCCACCAAAGTTCTGCTGTACTTGCCCACCAGGGAGCGGTCAAATCTTCATCGGGCAGGTATCCCCTGATACTGTCCTTTTCATATATACCTCTTGTTGTAACTGTACTTCCCATTTCCGTACCCACGATTGGCTGCATGGGATGATCATGGTGATAATCTGCCACTGCGTACTGCCGGTAATTAAATCCCCTGATGGGTATCACTTCATTCACGCCAGTGAAAATATTCGGTACATCAGCTGCGTATGTGCTTGTACGTGAGGGATCCAGCTCTTTTTGTTTTGTAAGGAATGTTTCTGCTATGAGTTTTCCATTAACATTGGTTTGTATCCAGCCCTCTTCATTTCCAATCGACCACATAAATACGCTGGGGTGATTTCGATCGCGCAGGATCAATCTTTCAAACTGACTCATATTTTCTGTACTGCTGTTCAATGAGCGGTTCTCATCCAGCACCAGCATGCCCAGGCTGTCACAGGCATTGAGAAATGCAGGAGTGGGAGGATTATGACTGGTGCGGCAGGAATTGACACCCATATTTTTTAAAAGTCTTACACGGTAATACTGCATGTATTCCGGCATGGCGCTCCCTATTCCGGCATGATCCTGATGGTTATTGGTGCCATATATTTTTACATGTTTACCGTTTAGAAAAAATCCCTCTGCTGCATCAAAACGAAGTGTACGAATACCAAATCGTTGTTCTACATCATCCACTGGCTTGCCGCCATATAAAATCACAGATTTCACGTGGTATAAATAAGGATCATCCAGAGACCATATCCTTGGATCTGCAAGAATTAATTTTTGTTTTACTATTCCTTCTCCATTGGCAGTTAAAGAAAGAGGTTGTTCTTTTGACTGGGCAATTTTCTTTCCCTCGCGATCCATAATTATCGAATAAACACTGCAATTGGATTCAGCCCGATACTGATTAACTACTTTCGTTTCTATTGACACGGAAGTATTCTTTCCTTCCTGTTCTGTATGGACAAACAAGCCACCCTCCGCGATATGAAGGTTATCATACTGATTCAAAAAAACACTTCTGTAAATGCCCGCTCCTTCATAAAACCAGCCTTCGTATTGGGTTGCATCTACTCTTACTACCAAGACATTATCATGATCATATTTGATGAAATCAGTGATATCATAAGATGCTCCAATATATCCACTAAGATTATTTCCAACATAAAAGCCATTGACCCAGATACTGGCATTCCTGAATATTCCATCGAACTGGAGTTGAAGTCTGCTTCCGGAATCTGCACGGGCTACAGTAAAATGCTTGCGATACCAGCCTATACTTGTTTCAGGGAATAATCCGCCCACTGGTTTGTATCCATGAGATTCAACGCTTGCATCATTGACATTTGCAAAAGGCAATTCTACTGCCCAGTCATGTGGAAGATTTAATGTTCTCCAGGAACTATCAATATACCTGGGATCTATGGCAGTTCCCCATGCCCCGCCCGATTTGGAAAATATAGTAGCGATGCTGTAATTAAAATCTTTTAGCGGATCGGCTGAATTGCCGAAATGAAACTTCCAGTTTTCGTCAATATTAATTTGTTTGCGCAGCGTATATTGTGCCGAAGATTTTGAAAATGAAAAAACTAAAACAATCAACAGGGCAAAGAACTGTATGCCGGAAGTTCGCATAATAATAATTTATTAGAATATAGTTAGAGAGAATTACTTATCGGTAAATCCATAAAGTGCCGTGGTGGGTTTCCCATTATTATCAAATGCCCCCAGCGTGTAACCCTGCCAGTTATAGCTTTCCGGTTCCCAGTAAAATACCCCCAGCCCCTGTGCATTTGATAAAGAATTTGTTTTGGATATAATGTCAGCGATGAATGACCTGCAGGTAGCCGGTGCGGTAACATCCATGCCGATTTCACATATCATGACCTGCTTTCCATATCTTGATACCATATCCTCCATATTCGTGAGGCATTGTGCATCCAGGGACTGCCAGTTGCTGGTACTGGGATATAGTGACATACCAATGATGTCAAAATTGGCACTGTCTGCAGTAAGTCCGTCGAACATCCATCTGAACATCGTATTATCATAGCCATTGGAAATATGTACGATTACTTTGGTAGAATCATTTACTGCTTTTACTGCCTTGTATCCTGCATTAACCAATTTAGCGAATTGTGCCATATTGGTGGAGGCTCTTCCATCTTCCCAAAGCATGCCGTCATTGGTTTCATTGCCGATCTGTACCCATACCGGATTTATTCCAATAGATTTTAAAGTATCCAAGACATGTTTTGTATAACTGAAGACTGTATCTGTTAAGGAAACAAAATCCAAACCCGCCCAGGCGGCAGGTTTCGTTTGATGACCAGGGTCAGCCCAAACATCGCTGTAGTGGAAATCAATCAGGATCTTAAAACCCAGATTGTTCGCCCGCAAAGCTTTAGTTGCCAGATCAGCCGTATTGCACCAGCCGTCTGATGGATTTACCCAGGCCCTGAGTCGGATCGAATTGAAGCCAAGGTTCTTTAATATCAGCATGCAATCCATTTTTGCACCTGTACTGTCGTAGAAAAAATATCCGGAAGATTCCATTTGCGTGAGCCAGCTGATATCGGCCCCTTTGGCAAAACTGGCAGGAACCGGTTTAACAGGTATGGTGTCATTGTTGGGCGGAACAGGGGGGATATTGCTGTCATTCTTTTTACAGCCCATGATAATGAAAACGGCAGCGATGTAAAAAAATCTGATTTGACCAGTTACCTGCATGATTAGAAAACTTTACTTGGAAAGATTATCAGGATTATCAGTTTGATTTTTCAAGTGGTTTTTTCTTTCGGAAGATTCCCGAAAGATCGGTATGGGTTCCAACACAATTTTTTTTTGAAGAGCAATCGCCAGGTCTTTTTTTTCAACCAGCTCCAGCAATAGTTTAAAAGCTTCTTTACCCATTAATACTGTTTGCTGATCGATTGTAGAAAGAGAAGGTGTGGTATGTTCTCCAAATAATTCATTGGCAAATCCAATGATGCCAAATTCTTCGGGAATCCTCAGGCCGTGTTCTTTTATTGATTTCATTAAACCCAAAGCACAAAAATCCTCAACCGCAAAAACAGCATCCGGTCTTTCGGATAGAGAAAGAAAATAATCAGCAGCCTTCTTTCCTGATTCAATTGATATATTCCCCTGGAAAACAAGACTTGGATCAAATGGCATGTTATTTACCTGGAGTGCAGCCATATAACCTTTGAAGCGATCGTTAAATACCTTTACATGCTGAGGTCCTGCAATATGCGCTACCCGATGGTAGTCCTGTTTGATCAGTCTTTCAGTAGCAATAAAAGCTCCCTTATAATCATCAATCACAACAGAGGGTATGCCCATGTTATCGTTGCCGCGGTCGAAAAATACTATCGGGAGACCTCTTTTTGCAACATCCGTTAAATGGCTGTAATCCACCGTTTCCTTTGCGATAGAAACCATTATACCGTCAACACGTGCGGCGAGCAGGGTTTCTATACCCCTTACTTCGTGTTCGTAAGATTCATTTGACTGATAAATCAGGATATTATAGCCATTCACATTGGCGACCGTTTCTATTCCATGAACGACAGACCCAAAAAAATTGATTTCGGCGCTGGGAATGATGACGCCGATCATATGAGTCTTTCCGCTTCTGAGGGAGGAAGCGACTTTATTCCTTTTGTAGTTTAAACGGCTGGCCACCCTGAGAACGGATTCTTTAGTTTCTGCGCTTATTTTCGGGTGATTCCGCAGGGCCCGGGAAACTGTTGCCGGAGTGATATTCAACTCTCTGGCGATATTTGATAACGTTATTTCATTAGCCATTGGTGCAATCGATTACCATACAATTTTAAACAAAAAATTGGAAACCTCAATTTTAATAAGACTGCTGAAATGAATGAATGGCACCGAAAAGACAAAATTTTGAAAGGGAGAAAACGAATCGAAAACCGGTTAAAAGCAGCATTTGACCTGAATTGACGGTCATATTTCTATTGGTATAGATTTTTCTTCAATGCTTCGAATTGAATATAATTCAATAAAGGACCGCAATTCAACCGTTTATTTAGATTTACTTAAGATATCTCAAGTTTATTACCGAAATAAAAAAATATTGGACTCAAAATTTGGTGTGATTAATTTATTTTCTAAATATTGTGTAAAATATACATTTTAATATCTTGCTGAAGACTTTCAGGACTTTCTGAAGGGAGGCTGTATTAAAAAATAAATATTTTTTTAGAGCAAAAATATTATTCAATTTCGTGTAATCGATTGCATAGAGTTTTATTTAAAGGATATTATTCTAAACTTTAACAACTGCCATTTTTATGAGAAAGAAACGATTGCCGTGGAGAAGGGTAATTCCTTTGTCCCTTTTGCTATTTGTTTATTCATTCAGCTTCGCTCAGTCCAGAACAATTTCTGGAAAAATTACAGACGCTACAGATGGGACAGGAATTCCGGGAGTTTCGATCCAGGTGAAAGGTACTAAGACAGGTGCCACCACAGGAAATGACGGCAGCTTTAGTATGACTGTTCCGGGCTCTGCTACAACTTTGGTCATTTCATCTGTAGGATATACGACCAGAGAAATTCCTGTTGGAAGCGGATCTTTTAATGTTACGCTTGTTAAATCCAGTGCAACTTCACTGAACGATGTGGTTGTTATCGGATATGGTACAGTGAAACAAAAAGACCTTACAGGATCTGTTGCTACAGTTACATCAAAAGATTTTCAGCAGGGGGCTGCTATCACATCTGCAGATGAATTGATCGCTGGAAAACTTGCAGGAGTTTCGGTCACTTCAAATGGTGGACAGCCTGGAGCTGCAGCTACGGTACGTATCAGGGGATTGTCTTCACTCAACGGTAACAACGATCCTTTATATGTTATAGATGGAGTGCCTATGCAGTCACTCAAGAATCCTGACGGTACTTCCACTATTCCGGGAGTTGCAGATCCGCTATCCATGATTAACCCAAATGACATAGAAAGTGAAACTGTACTCAAAGATGCTTCTGCAGCTGCCATTTATGGCTCCAGGGCATCGAGCGGAGTAATCCTGATCACGACAAAAAAGGGAAGATCGGGTGCTCCTAAATTTAATTTTAATACCCAGGTAGGTGCTTCGGTTATCGCTAAGGAAGAATCTGTACTTTCCACCGATCAGTTAAAGGCATATGTAAATGCAAATGGTACACCTGCTCAAATTGCAGAAATGGGAGGTGCAAATACCAACTGGCAGAATGAAATATATCAGACAGGCATAATTTCCAATAGTAACATCAGTATGTCGGGTGGTTTGAATGGTATGAAGGGTATAATGAACAGCTTACCTTATTATGTTTCTTTAGGCTATCTTGATCAGGCAGGCATTTTAAAAACGGATAACCTGCAACGTACGACTGCATCTATAAGGTTAAACCCCAGTTTTTTCGATAATTACCTGAAGATTGATATCAATGCGAATGGTTCACACACCAATACAAGATTTGCAAACCAGGCAGCTATTGGCGCTGCAGTTTCAATGGCGCCCACACAACCCATATATGAAAAAGGAAGCCCATTCGGCGGTTATTTCGAATGGACAGCAAACGGTTCCGATACAATTCCAAATAATAATGCAACAAGAAACCCTGTTGCTCTATTGAACCAATACAACAGTACCAGTATAGCCAACAGACTTTTTGGTAACGTGGAAATAGATTATAAAATTCATTTCCTTCCTGACCTGCATGTAAATCTTAATCTGGGCCTGGATGAATCCAAAGGTCAGGGGAACGTAAATGTTCCTGCAGATGCAGCCCAACAATGGGGAACTACTACTAACCATGGACAAAATTACCAGTATATGGGAACGAACCATAATACTGTTTTGGAATTCAAACTCAATTACCTGAAAGACATTCCGGATATAAAAAGTAATATCAACGCAATAGCAGGATACGGGTATTATAATAATCTTGGAACTACTTATAATTATGCCCAATTCGATTCTAAGGGTGATACCATTCCTGGTACAGCTCCTTTATATCCTACTACCATACAGGAAAATACCATGATCTCCTATTTCGGACGTTTAATATATACCTACGATGATAAATATATCTTGACTGCTTCTCTTCGTACTGACGGCTCTTCCAGGTTTCCTTCAACCAATCGCTTTGGAGTTTTTCCTGCCGTGGCTGTTGCATGGAAACTAAACGAAGAAAGTTTCATGAAAAACTCAACCACATTTTCCACCTTGAAGGTGCGCGCCAGTTATGGTGTAACCGGTAATCAGGACGGAATTGGTAATTATGGATATATCCCAAGTTATTCCCTGAGCAGTAATGGAAGCCAATACCAGTTTGGCAACAGCTTTTACTACATGTATACACCAGCTCTCTTTGATGGTAATATTAAATGGGAGCAAACTGCTTCTACAAATATTGGTATCGACTATGGCTTCCTGCACAACCGTATCATAGGTAGTATAGAGTATTATTATAAAAATACTACCGACATGATCAATTCTTTGTTTATTCCGGATGGTACCAATTTTAGCAATAAGGCTACTGCGAATATTGGCAATATGGTCAGCAAGGGCGCAGAATTTTCGATTAGTGCGGTGGCAATACAATCAAGGACCATCACCTGGAACCTGTCCTTTAATATTGCCTACGAGGATATAAAAATAACTAAACTTACCAACAACAGCAGTGATCCAACATTTTTTGGAGACGCAACGGGTCCTAACGTTGGTGCAACGGGTAACACGATCCAGATGAATACGGTAGGTTATACACCCAATGCTTTTTTTGTGCTCCAGCAGATTTATAATCAAAAATCAGGAATGCCAATTGAAGGACTCTATGTAGATCAGAACAGGGATGGCATAATTTCTTCTCCACCTTCTTCACCAGATGCGTATCATTATAAAACGCCTTTTGCGCCGGTGATCATGGGATTCAGTACTTCAGTCACTTACCTGAAATGGAGTCTCAGTACCGTTTTGCGCGCCAATATTGGTAATTATGTTTATAATAATGTTGCGGCAAATGTGGCGGTTCAACGATCGATTTTGAACCCTAATAATTTTATTTCAAATACAATTACAAGTTATACGAGCACCAATTTTATCAACAATCAGTATTACTCAGATTTTTATGTTGAAAACGGGTCTTTTTTGAAAATGGATAATCTAAGTCTGAATTACAATTTTGGAAACATAATTAATAATAAGGTTAAATTAAATATCAGTGCAAGCTGCCAGAATGTATTTGTAGTAACAAAATATACTGGCATTGATCCGGAAATATATGGCGGGGTAGATAGTAATATTTATCCAAAACCAAGGACTTACACACTTGGTCTGAACCTCGGGTTTTAATTTTTTAAATTCTACTCAAATTATCAGATATGAAAAAGAATCTTTTTAATATAACAAGCCTGACACTGATGTCAGTTGTATTCCTGGCGGCTTGTACAAAAGATCTCAATCGCTATCCTTCAAATTCTACATCTGCAGCGACAGTTTACAGTACAGCGGCAGGATATAAAGAGGCCCTGGCCAAAGTATATGGGTCTTTTGCGTTAACAAGCAGTACGGGTCCGAATAATTCAGATCTGGGAGGAATTGATGCCGGAACTTCAGATTTCATTCGTCTCCTTTGGGATGCGCAGGAATTAAGCACAGATGAAGCAGTATGTGCATGGAACGATCCGGGCGTGCCGGATTTTCACAATATGAATTGGAATTCAGGTAATGTAATTCTCAATGGGTTATACAGCCGATCCATTTATCAGATTACTGTGGCCAATTCTTTTATTGCGAATGCAAGCGACGCCGCCATCGCAAAATTCTCCGGCAGCGATGCAACGAATATAAAATATTATCGCGCTGAAGCCCGCTTTTTGCGCGCTTTCCAATATTCAATATTGATGGATTTATTTGCTAATCCTCCTTTCACAACAGAAAAAAGTCCGATTGGTACTGCATTTCTTCCCCCTCAAATTTCCAGGACTGATCTTTTTTCATATATAGAATCCGAACTCCTTAGCCTGGACAGCGCCAATGCAATGGTTCCTGCTATGCAGAATGAATATGCAAGAGCTGACCAGGCCTGCGTCTGGGCCTTACTCTCCAGGATCTATCTGAACGCAGAAGTATATACGGGAACAGCCAGGTATACAGACGCCATCACATATGCCAATAAAGTAATTGCGGCTGGTTATGCATTATTACCAAAATACCAGAATCTTTTTCTTGCAGATAATAATCTAAACAACACTGAACAATTACTTTCTATTGCTTACGATGGACAAAATACCCAGAACTATGGAGGAACGACTTTTATAATAAATGCGGCCATCGGAGGAAAGATGACACCGGCCAATTATGGTGTCCCTGGTGGTGGATGGGGAGGAAACAGGGTGACTTCAAATATCCCCAATCTTTTTCCCGACCTCACCGGCACCCTGGATCATCGTTCTCTTTTTTACACAAATGGACAGAATGAAACCATCGACCAGATTGCGAATTTCAATGACGGTCTCGCAGTAACAAAGTTTCAGAATGTGACTTCCACCGGTGCAACGCCAACCAATGCCAGTGTATATGCTTCAACAGATTTTCCTCTTTTCCGTCTCGGAGAAATTTATCTGATATATGCTGAAGCAGTTTTAAGAGGAGGAACAGGCGGAACCAATGCACAGGCGATCACTTATTTCAATATGCTCAGAGAAAGAGCCTATGGTAATGCAAACGGAGATGTAACTACCCTGGCTCTACAGGATATCCTGAATGAACGTGGAAGAGAATTGTACTGGGAATGTTTCAGACGTACAGACCTGATTCGTTTCGGTTTATTTACTTCAGGAAGTTATTTGTGGCCATGGAAGGGTGGAGTAGCTTCTGGTACAGGTGCGGCTGATAATTTCAATATTTTTCCAATTCCATCCGTTGACTTAAACGCAAATCCCAACCTTATTCAAAATAAAGGTTATTAAATTCATTGTATTGGAATATAAAGGTGCGGCAACTGCAGTAGCGGAAGTGAATGGTTGCAGAAATGATTCCACCCTAACCTGAACATTGTGTGGTTGGCCAAAACTGAGCTGCAATCCATTTCCCAATAACGCATTTAAAGC
>Ga0206963_10130_pt1 | contig 26327 bp, 31 predicted proteins | sample Alteio_BWOrgHeat_28_FD_152958 | JGI IMG/M metagenome (GOLD analysis project Ga0206963, IMG submission 152958) | Enriched cells from forest soil in Barre Woods Harvard Forest LTER site, Petersham, Massachusetts, United States -... | ecosystem: Environmental > Terrestrial > Soil > Temperate forest >... | reverse complement strand
TTTTTGTCATGGCTATTTTTTTATTGATTTAATATTTGATTTGTAATCTCTAAATTTTAAAAGTTCAGCAGTCCCATTTATATCAACACAGACCCACGATTCCCCTCCGCATTTATCGCAGTCTTCAAGTCGATCAAACTGCTTTTGAGTAAACCGATCTCCCTTTTTCTTCACCTCACAAAGTGTTACGAGCGCTTTGGGAGAATATCCCTGGATATCGGGCCAGCCGGATTCAACCTGGTTCATCCTTTTTTTGTATGCTCCCACATTATGCACGCGGCGCATTCTATATTTCCACAACCGAAACATTTCTAAGGCATAAGCCGTAAGATCTGATGCGGTTAGATCAGGTTTCTTCCATTCTGATTCGAGCAAAAGAGGTTGGTAGGATTTCATATCGCAGCTTTGATCTTTAGTTTTTCAAGGCTCCTATTTGCAGCTTCGCGCCTTTCTTTTAAAATCTCGGAATATTGTGCAACAATGGATTCGATATTCCACTCATGCACTATAACCTTCACCCCTACCTGAGTTCCGGAGGTTTTCATTCCCTTTAGATTTAAGACAATAGATTTTTTATCATCTTTTAAAATTGGATTCCAAATGCTTTTTACTATCAGATAGTCTTTCTTTGCCATATAGATTTTTTAAAAAAGGTTATTATCTTCTGTTGGGACTGGTTTCCATTTTCCTGGGCCAAGCGCCGATTTGAAATCAACTCCCTTCCCATCTTTTTGATGCGCATGCTTAATGTGAACCGCATCCTCAATCTGTCTGAACAGTTGGATTTCATTTTTGAATTCCATAGAAAAGCTTACGAGTGATCCATCACGTTGCTTGGCAATTTTCCCATAACGGCGCGTTCTTAAGGATTCATCCTGCTCAATTTCTTCTTCTTCAGGAGCCCACATGAATAGAACAACATCGGCATCCTGTTCAATAGCACCGCTTTCCCTCAAATCCGAAAGCTGCGGTTGCCTTTTTTTGCCAGACCTTTTTTCCAATTCCCTGGATAACTGAGAAAGCGCTATGACAGGAATTTGTAACTCCCTTGAAAGCTTTTTCAAATCACGGCTAATACCCGATATTTCCTGTTCCCTCGTATTCCCATCACCGCTCATAAGTTGCAGGTAATCGATCAATATCATCCCGAGATTATATTTTTTCTTAAGCCTACGGGCCTTTGCTCTGACATCGTAAACCGTTACTGAACTACTATCATCAAAAAATATTTTTCCACGATTAGCAAGCGGTATAACCCCATCCCTATGAAGCATAGCCATCTGGTCGTCATCAAGTCTGCCGGTCTGAATCCTGTGAAGATTCATTTCTGATTCTGCTGCCATCATCCTTAAGGCAAGTGATGTTGCGTCCATTTCAAGCGACCAGATACCAACAACTTTCCCAGCCATTGTTGCATTCTTAACCAGGTGAAGTGCAAGAGCGGTCTTACCAACTGATGGACGCGCTGCCAGAATAATAAGATTTCCATTTTGCCATCCCCGTGTTGCAGCATCCAGTTTTGGAAACCCGGATGGTATTCCTGTGAGCGTTGAATCACTTTTCCGCCATTCCTCAACTTTATTAACCGATTTAACAAGAACAGATTCAATTCCAATCATATCTCCCTTTATATGGTTTGAATAAATATTCAAAAGGCTTTGTTCAGCACGGTTAAGTAAATCGAATGCATCTGCGCTATCACTGTATGCCTCATTAAGAACAGATCCGCAAACCTTAATCATTTCCCTCTGCATGAACTTTTGGAATATTATGCGTGCATAATGCTCAGCTGTTCCAACCGAACCAGTAAATGCCTGGGTTAATAGCGAAATGTTATATGGGCCACCAACAGATTCAAGATCACCTGTTGACTTAAGATTTTCGATTACAGAAAGCATATCAACTGGTTTATTTCCGGCATTAAGCGCATAAATTCCAAAACATATTTTCTGATGCGATTCCATGTAAAAGCATTCCGGTGTAAGGATCAGTGAAACCACATCCAATGCATCCCTTTCAAGCATCATAGCACCCAATACAGCCTTTTCAAGCTCAATGGCAGATGGAGGGACCTTATTGAACTGCTGATTCCCTATTGAGTCTGTCATACTTTTCCCTGACCGATTCTGTTGGCGCACTTGATTCATTTTGAATTTTAATTTTCCTTAGCTCCTTGATATTTGGCGATGTTTTTCGAAACCACGAAATGAAATGCTTTTTGATTTCTTTTTGAGGTTTATAATCCTCTTTTAATTCAAGCTCGTTTGTAAAGAATTCCATTAACCACTTTAGATCGGGAATTTTTAAAAGAAGTTGGGTATATGTCTTGGACATCCAGTCTGTATCTTCCAAAAACCTCCTTTTTTCAGCATCCCAATTCCAACTAGAAAAATTTTCTTTATATATTTCTTTATTTGGATATTGGTTATTGGTTATTGGTATGCCTTTCGATTCGCTTTCACTTGGGTTATGGTTCGGTTTTGATTCGGTTTCGCCAACAATAACCGTTTGGTTTTTTTTGGGACGACCACCTTTTGACCCATTCTCTGTATTAATTTCTTGTTTATCAATGTATTTAAGGCGTATATCTGCCATAACCTCATTAATCAGAGTGCCATCATTTTGAATAATAAATTTTGTAGAAAGTAAATGCCAGTTCTTTTTTACACTTGTTCCAATTCTTGATAAAATTTTCATATCATTTGGAATAGATCCCTTGTCGAATTGATAAATGAGAAGCCTTATATAAGCTCCCACTTCATCATCTTTCCAGCCTGAACAGCTTGCTAAAAACCTCTGATAAAAAAGCGGAAAATAATAAGCGCCTTTTGCCATAACTGATATAGGATTCACAGATTTTAGGTACGGAAGGATATAATAAAACGGATTAAAATTTGCTCTTTTTAAGCCCTAATTCACGAGCTTTTTTATCATCTTTTTCAACCCAGGAATTACAAGGCCCGCATGAAGCAATCCAGCTGCTTTGCTTTTTTACTTGCATTAGCCCACGGCCTTCAGAATGATGAACGCATGTCGCTTCACCCTGGCAATTAGGTCCCTTAATTTCACATCTCGGATGCGCTTGTAAAAAGATCGGATATAACTTCTTCAATTCAGCCATTACAGCCTTTTGCTTGGCACTTCTCTTTGCGAGGGGCTTCTTATCCTTTTTGACTTTTTTCGGTTTATAAATGGTTGCGCTCTTTTCCGAAGGGCTATTTTCCCTGATGCCATATGCATCGTTAATATTGTCAAGGCCTTTTAATTTTCTGATCCCGTTAATTCCGTGCATCACTTACGATTTTGATCTTTTAAAAACAAATAAAATCTGACCACTCAACCCAGAGGAATCATAGGTTATACAAACCAATTCCCAACCTTCTTCACCCAGGGCATCAAGATTTTTATCAATTTCCTCAGGGTGGAACCACCGTTTAAAATATTCCCATTTCATTATCTCTGGTTTAAAAGTTGATTTTCTTCGTAGAGATCAAGTTGATTATCTTTCTTATATCTGATCAGGAGCTGCCTTATTCGGTCAGCCAGGTAGATTCTTCGATGGATTCCATCCAGGTTATGTAAACCCTGTCCTCTTTTTGTTTCCAAAAGAGATTTTAAATATTCAACCTGTTTTTCCTGCTCAGATATCAGGTCGTGGAACGATATGATGAATGGGCTGCGCATTAATCAGCCAATTCCTTTTTTTTCCTTCCGCGTTTTGGTTTATCGCCTTCGAATGAAGAACCATCCTCAGCATCTAAAACCTCTACGGTTGTTTTAGATTTATCACCATTGGGTTCACCAAAAGGCAATCCGAGTTGTTGTTCAGGCTGGAATTTGCCATTCAAATATTCTTCAGCCTCAACCTCTATTTCTCCCAAAATGGTTTCAAGATGTTCCTGGAAAGGATATGCATTCTCATTAGAAGGATCCTCATAAAACCGGGTGAAAGGAGCATTCAAACCAAGGTATTTACCAGATTTTAAAACCTTGCTCCCAACAATAGTAACACCTGGAATTTCTTCATTCTTCCCTCGATGAAAGCCTCTCACAGTGAAGTTTTCAAGCTCTTCAGAAGTGAATGAATTAATGTTTGAAGGGGTTTCAAGCTGCTCACAAAGCAAAGCGAAATGAGGCTTAAGCTTTTGCATTGCATTTTTAAAATCAGGATGAACCTCTTTATCAGGATCTTTTGTTCCATTGCCAGGGGCAGTTCCATCTACTTCCTTGAAAGCAAGATGGGCGAGATTCTCCTTGTCAATTTTAATCGTTTTCCATTTTAATTGCATAACTGAATATTTGAAGTTTGTGATTAAGAAGGATTGGAAATAACGTCTTTGAGACTTTCCTGAACATGGGAGCGAATTTGTTTTGCATCCCAGCCGGGAGATGTTGCAACCTGGATCAGAGTTAAAAGGAGCTTTTGATTTTTTGCTTGTAATTCCTCAATGATTTTCAATTGATTTTCCTTGGTCATTATTGCAGATTTAAAAATGATTGTTGTCCAGGTGCAGGAAGATAAACTCCCAGATATTCCGAGGCCCACTTTCCTACTTCCTCAATGAAGGCATTGAATTCCTTTGTAGTTAATCCGGATGTATTCCCAGTTACCTCTAAAAATTCGCCAGTTTTGTGGTTTATAATTTGTTTTTTAAGGAAGGTTGATTTTAGAATAATATGAACATCATCAGCCGCTTTAACTTCATCAAAGCCATTTTCACGCAAACCATCCTTAATGATTGGAATTACTACTCCCCAGTAATAAGAATTCTGGCTTAAGGTTCTTTTTTTCCTAGGCTCGATCTTTACAACATAATGACCATCATGCTCTTTAATCTCCTTTAAGAAGTCATTCCAAGCGGTATAATTCACGATACCCTTCCCTTCAATATGTATGAAAATTTCATGCATTAGTACATCCAGTTAGGCTTTTCAGCTTTATAAATACCGGTCCACGCCTCAGCAAAGAAGTCGTATGATTCATCCCAACGATCAGAAAGAATGCATTCATTAAACCTTAAAAGCAAAAATTCATATCGTTCAAGTCCAGCTTCCAGTAAATGCTTATCGGCCTGGTGAACCGAAACCCCTCCTTTTTTATCAACCGCAATCCAGTAGAAATCTTTCATCCTCGTGTGACCATTTAAGATCATATCAGCCTTCACGTACATAGCAGCTTGTAGATGGTAATCCATGCTCACGATATCGCGTTGGAATTTTCTTGGCGAGGCGTCTGTACAGGTCTTTAGGTCGGCAATAGCGGATTCTCCATCCAGATCAATAAAACCCTTGAAAAGAAAGTTTGAGTAAAACCATTCAATTCCACGCTCTCTGGAAGGACATAAATTAAGGATGGCATTGGATGCCCGATTATATCGCACGTTTCCTGCAACAATCTTTGCATGATTATATTCCAATGGTGAAACCATTATCTTTCCGTCAAGCCTGGATTCCAGGTCTGTGTACCATTCTTTATATGCTTTTGTGGCTCTCGGCTTCACGCCTCCGATCTGATCACATATTGCAGCATCATCGAGCGGCATATAGCGGTTTAGAAAATCACCAGGCTCAAGGACTAAGCAGTGGACCATGGAACCATAAGCCATGGCTTCGGTAGTTTCTTTCTTTCGGAGTTTATAATCAATGAAATCCTTTGGGGATTCTCCGAATGCCGAAAGCGAACTGTATGAAAGGTGAGACCGGTGAGCCATAAGGTTTTCAACGATCTGCTCGGTGAGATTTACTTCAAGCAACTGGACTTCCATTGAGTTGTTCTTTTTTTATTTCTGCTTTTCTGGCTGAAAGGATTTTCATGAATTCCGGATTGGAATGGAATTCTTTATTGGTCTGATAGATCTGATTCAATTTTGCATTGTCTTCAGCAAAATCAATCACGGCCTTTAGTTCCTCTGGAATTTCAGGTTTGTCGTCTGCCTTTTTATTGAATTTGCTTTCCTGCATTGGTTCGTAATTGATCTCGTCTTTACGGTTGAGGTCCTTACCGAATATTTTACCAAATCCTTCTGCTGCATCTTTGAGAGCGTAGGATTCTGCTGCTGGCGCACCTGTTTGAACAGCGCTGGATTGAACTTCTCCGAAGTCAGTAGCTTTAGCTCCTTTGTTTACGCGGATTGGAGCTGCACCCACTCCTTCCTGCCAATCCCATTCGCCGGTTACAGGATCCAAAACCCAAAGGCGAAGTGTGATAACAATACTGTTTGCGACAACCTGGACAGATTTTATTTCCTTTCTCCATTTGGTGTAAATGGTTGTAAGAAGATATTCAACACGTTCAATGGGGAGATATTTAACGTCCTTGGCAATTGGATGAATCTTTATCCATTCGGCTTTAGGAAGGGAATTAAGAAGCTTATTTAAATCATTGTGCTTACTTGCCAATTCCACGTCTCCGTACAAATCTTCGAGCTTCGGTAAGACCCTCACGCCATTATTTGAAGTTGTTGAAGGTACTTTTGAATTTGTTTCCATAATTTTACTTTGTTATTCAGGTTTTACTTAATCCCCTCTGTTGTTGCAGGGGCTTTTTCTTTTATATTAAATCTGTTTAAAATGGGATGATGTTCCCAGGCCTTCTCAACTTTTTCAACCTCTTTTTTGAGGGATAAGAACGATCTTATCGTACTATCGGGATCTTCTTTAATCATTGCGTTTATCACCCTTATTTGTTCCACCAAATCCATTTTATGCTTTTAAGAAAACCCGGCTCGGCTCCGGGCTTTAATTTTTACCCCTTCACGAATCTTTTAATCAGATTCCCAATCACTTCTTTTTGAGACTTTTTACCGATTTTCTTGATGAAAGCCTTCTTTAAACTGGTTGAAATTTGGGCTTCTACTTTTGAGATCCCTGGTTTTAAGTTTCCCATTTTATATTTATTGAATTAGTGACCTTTTTAAAATGAGCCCCGAAGTAGAAACTCCGGGACTTTTACTAAACCTTTATCCTATGAAAAACCATTGAGATCCACCAGGAGAATTCGATTCTCGTTCGCCCAGATTAGCTATCCGGTGGATTGTTAACCGTCCATGTCAACTATTTTTGGACCTTTTGTTCAGCGAATAAAATATCCAGACAAAAAACAAAAGGATCAGTGCGTCTCCTATTATGAAATTCCCCTCCTTCATTTTAACCTTTTGATTCTGTGAATCTTTATATCATATCCATAATCATCAAAGCTTACCGGCTTATCCTTTCTTGTTGCTATAATGAACCAAACCCAAGCAATACATACCCCTACAATCACCACAAAAAGTGTATAGAGGACTATGAGGATTATTGAAACTGAGAAGTTTTCAGGGCGTCCTATATATTCAAAAACTTGTTGGAGGTAATGTTTCATTGTTAGGATTTAAGCGGTTTTTTAATTCATTGGCCCTCCTTTCAAAATCAGTGGAATCAGGTTTTTCCTCATTAGCCCGAACAATATCTCTGATCCATTTATCGAATGGAGGTTGTTGCACTGGCTTTACTGTTGATTTTATAAAAAGAGTTTCCATTTTTATAAGAATATGCCGTTGGTTTCTTCCAATGATTTAAGCCAACTTGAAAAAATATGATTTTGGAATGCCCTGGTTTCATCAGAAGCCTTTGAATTAATATGCTCACATTCTTCCATTATAGTAGTGGCGATCTCCCTTCTTCCCTTATCAAAAGTTGATGAAGCGATATAGATCTTCTTTTCTTCCATATCAGCAAACCCCATTACATCCTCATCATCAAAATCAGCGATTGAAACTGGATAAGGTATTTTATAGTTCAAGTCGTTTAGCGACTCTGAAACTTGCTTAAGTAAAAAAGAGGTTTTTGCATTAGGCTCAACCACATTGAATGAAAAGTTCCCAACCATGGTTCCCATCCCAAGAATGTTTATATCTGATCTCTTTTTTTTGAGGGATCGGGCAAGCGCTGAAGGGATTTGAAAAATTTCTTTCTTTGATCCATTGATCTCTGAAGCATAACGTCCAGAGATTTCTTTTACAACTAAAAGATTTGCTTTGCTGAATTCAACCCATTTATCAGAAACCGCTTCATGAAACTCGCAGTTAGTCAAATACATATATTCTGCACTCTCATCAAGCCTGAGGATGGTCTTTATATAAGATTCATCAGAGAATGTTGCAAGAAGATTGTAAATGGTATAGGAAAGGGCCCCAGGGTGCTTTGAAGTCCTATCTTCATTAATATCTACGAAATCAAATCCATAATCAAAGGCAAGACTCTTATAGTCATAAACCCTGATTCCCTTTCTATATATAGTTCCATTAGTCCTGTCATAAACTGAAACCCTTTGGGAAGAAGATCTATTTCCAGTATCAGAAGTCCCTAAATAACATGTATAAATAGGCTCAGTTGTAAATAGAGGGGTCCGATCCTCAGCAAAATAAGCGTCCCAAGATTTTGAAACTTCTTTCAATTCTTCAGTCAGTTCAATAAAAATTCTAGTTTTCCCTTCTGAAGGCTGAACGATTTCAGTATCTTTTACAATTATGCAATTAGATTCATCCAGAGCGTTGCAATAAACTTCACGGAGAACAAACCAGTCCTTTGTCCAGGTGGGACCCATGGTAATTGTATAGCTTGTTTCCTTACCGTTAATACAGATTCTTTCAAAGGTTTGTCCCTTTAATACCTCCTGAGTTGTAGTGAAAATCAGTTCTTTATTGCCAGAAAATATTTTGAATTCGATTCCTTTTCGCATCATATATGCTATGGAATATTTAAGGCCACTCCCAAAGAAGCCTATTTTTCCGGATTGATCTCTTTTGGTAGATGCTCCGATTAGCTCAAACGAATTGGATTCAATCTCTCCATCGTTTTGAATAAGGATATATTTTTTCATAGGTTAAGCAGTTTTGAGGATTTTCTTTAAAGGGATTTCGATATCAACTTCATCAATGTAAAGAGCTTCGATATAGAGCTTAAGCCATTTTTCAACTACGGCGTAACTATCATAAACTTCAGCCCAAGTATATTTGCAAACCTGATCCCTCTCAAGTCCTATTTCATCACCGGCATAATGACGTTCATATTCCCTGAGTTCATTATTATCACAGAAAAGTTCAAATTCTTCCTTGCCTATATAGAAGTCAACCTCCTTGTCATTTACGAGGCAATAGGCAATGATTTGGTTTTTTTCGATTTTTAGGTTATCGATATAAACTTTGTATTTTTGCATAATCTTTAAGTTTTTCGCCGGTATTCAGTTCACAGCTGAACCGGCTTTTTTATTCGAATTTTTACTATCGTACTTGTACTATTCAAGTCTGCGTATTACTTTAGCACCGAATTATCGATCGTCTCCGCTTCCAATATTTCCCCTTGAGATAGTCCAGTTTCTGTTTGAATAGTCTGAAGCGCCTTTATGGTTGTTAAAGGCCCATTATTGCCATTACGCTTAATCAGTATCAATATCCACTGCTCAGAGAAATCGAGTGCAATAGCCACTTTTAACATAAGTGGTCTGTTTTTTAGAAGTTTGATTGCCTTTTTACTCAGTTTCATATATATTCGTATTATGATCGTATTGATAAATCAAAAATAGAACTATCTATAATTAGTTCCAAATTTAATTTGTCATTTTTTAGAATTAGTTACAGATTTAGAAATCATGCAAATAATCACCCTACTTAATGAGATTTTAACACAGAAAGGCATTTCTGTTTTGAAATTTTCTAAGGAAGCCGACATTCCTGAGGGGAGGGTTTATAAATGGCTTGACCCTGAAACCAAGGCAAAGCCCAAATCTGATGATGTTGAGAAGATTGAAAAATGGATAAATTCTAAAAAATTAGAAAATGTTCCACCCGGAACAAAAACAGGAGTTTCCCGTCAGGATGAACCTGGCATGCATTATACCCCTATAACCTCTACAGATCGGCAGCATTCCAACGCGGCCAGAACGGTAGAAGATCAGTTGATCGGAGAATTGAAGGTCAGAATAAAGAGCCTTGAAGCTGATAATGAGTTTTTAAGAAAACAAAACGAAAAGCTCATGTCAATGCTTGACAATTCTTTACAAAAAAGCTGATTTACAAGCTCCTGTAAATCTCTCACTTCCCTATTTGTCCTTAATATAAATTATAAGAAGTTGCTATATATATTAATAATTGGGGTAAATATCCAAAATTTTAATTTTCCGCAGGGATTGGATAGCTTCGTGAGGCTTGGTAAATATTTTGATAATCAATATCCCGGAACATTTATTGATAATTCTTAATGAATTGATTTTGGGCTCGTTAATTATTCAAATCTTTCGGCTTTAATCCTTATTATCGTATTTTTTAACACCAAATTATCCCTTTTTGAAACTTAAATTCGGTTCCTCCTTCTGGATCCATTCCATTTTTTTCACGTTGCTGAACCGGTTCTCACTGATTGCTTTTGGAGTAATCAGCTACATAATTCTGGCCAAAAAGGTTTTTCCGACAGTTAAGGAAATGGGTATTTGGTCACTTTTCCTTGCCATTTTTGCCCTGATAGAGACCATCAAGCAGGGATTGCTTCGCAACCCTATGATCAAATTCCTGAGTGAGCCCGAGTACGTGAATAACCGGAATAAAATTCAATCCGCTTCACTGATAACCAATATGTTGTTTTCAGTCATTGTAATCGTTCTGCTTTTTTTCGGCAGGAATATTTGTAAAAACTGGCTAAATACACCTGAACTCTTCCCATTATTTCAATGGGGTATCCTGATCATTCTCATCTTAATTCCATTCAATCATTTTGAAGTTTTGCTTCAGGCACATTTTAAGTTTAAGTCAATATTTTATGGTTATTTGTTTAGACAGGGAATTTTCCTTTTTTTAATTATCCTGATCCTGATCTTCCACAAAACATCCCTGACTCTTGTGAACCTGGTCAGGCTGCAGATCGTATCCCTGCTCTGGGGTACTCTTGTGCTTATGTACTTTGCCAGGAAATATTTTTATCCTAAAATCGATACTGATAAGCGAACCATGCTGCGCATGTTCCATTTTGGAAAATATATTTTCGGGACAAATGTTTTTTCTGCTTTTGGAAGATCCGCAGACCAGTTTATTTCCGCAGGACTGATTTCATCTGATGTCGTTGCTTACTACAACGTTGTTTCCCGTATAAATAATATGATGGACGTTCCCTCTATTGCAATTGCGGATGTACTTTTCCCAAAAAATGTAGAAGCAATGGCCACATCCGGAACCGATAAAGTGCGATATTATTTTGAAAGAATGGTTGGCACTATTGTAAGCATCCTGGTGCCGATCAGTATTCTTATTTTTTCAATCCCTCATTTGTTTATTAAAATACTCGCAGGAAGCAAATATTATGCTGCGGTGCCGATTCTTCAAACAGTGATATTGTTTAGTTTTCTCAGGCCATTTTCTTACCAGTTTGGAACAACCATGGATGCAATCGGCAAGCCCCGTGTAAACTTTTGGGTGAACCTTCTTACAATGAGTCTTAGTTATTTTTTTATGTATCTCGGTTTACGTTTTCTCGGATGGATGGGAGCAGCCTATGGAACTGTCGTTTCGGCGATTCTTTCATTCCTGATCATGTATGTGGTATTGAATAGGACTATTGGTGTGCGTCTCGGTGAAACATTTAAATACGTGTGGGTGTCGTACCGGGAAATCTATGATAATATCAGAAAGTTCATTGGGAGGAACGATAGAAGTGTGAGAGTGTGAGAATATGTTGTTAAAAGTTTTTCACACTCTCACATTAATAAAGCAGTCTCGTCTTAATCGTATTCTTCACTTCCTTCAACAATCCAATTGCCTGCGCAGAGAGATTCTTGTCAACGTCAAGAACAACATACCCGATAAAATCATTTGTTTTCAGATACTGTGCCAGAATATTTATGTGATGGCTGGAAAGCCTGGTATTGATTTCAGATAAAACACCGGGAACATTATAATGTATATGAAGAATTCTGTGCGTATCGGGATGCTGAGGTAAGCTAAGTTCAGGAATTGTATGTGAACCTGTGGAAATACCCATTTCAAGATATTGAAATAGTTTATTACTTACATCATCTCCAATATTTTCCTGTGCTTCTTCTGTAGAACCACCAATATGTGGCGTAAGCAATACATTGGAAAGACCCTGAAGCGGAGTGTCGAATTTGTCCCCATTTTTCTCCGGCTCCTGAGGATATACATCCACACCGGCACCAGACAGAAGTCCTTCTTTCAACGCCTTGGACAAAGCTTCAAGGTCAACCACCTCACCTCTTGCATAATTGAGTAAAATGGCCCCTTTCTTGAATTGTTTTAAGACGTTTTTATTGATCATCATACGGGTCTGGTCTGTATCGGGTACGTGTATGGTCACGATATCGGATACAGAAACCAGTTCTTTAATTGAATTTTTAGCCATTGCATTTCCGAGCGGTAATTTCGTATCGATATCATAAAAAATCACTCTCATACCCATGGCTTCAGCAAGAACACTGACCTGTGTTCCGATATTTCCATAACCGATAATCCCCATGGTCTTTCCACGAAGTTCATAGCTGCCCTTTGATTCCTTCATCCAGATCCCATCATGAGCAGATTTGCTTTTATCCGGTATCCTGCGAATCAGCATGATGGATGCTCCGATCACGAGTTCAGCAACTGAACGGGTATTGGAATATGGAGCATTAAAAACAGCGATCCCGTTTTTAGTGGCATTCTTGAGATCAACCTGGTTAACACCTATACAAAAACAGCCAATTGCCTGCAATTTTTTTGCAGCCCGCAATACTTTTTCAGTAATCTGGGTTTTTGAACGGATGCCCAGCAGATGAACGTCTTCTATTTCTTTTAACAGATCGGTTTCAGACAGGGCTTTTGTCAACTTCTTAACAGATGTGTAACCAGCCCCCGAAAACCGCTTCACTGCTGCATCGCTGATGTTTTCAAGAAACAGAATATTCACTTTTTCTTTCGGATAACTTGTTATTTTTTTATCGGCCATAATCTCTATGCTGTTTTTGCGTTATTTGCTTTAAAGGAGTGGCAAAATTGCCCCTAAAAAAGGAAACGGAAAAACAAAACTCGTCTCCTGAGCCTTGAACAGTATAATATTTTAATTTTGCACCTCTTAACCGAAAAATAAATACCTGTTGAAAACCATTTGCTGCGCTTTATTGGCTGCCTCTTTCCTGGTTTGTTGCGGACAAAGCCCTGCTGTTAAGCCAATTGTGAAAGTGCAGGATACAACGCTCCTGGCTCAGGCAATTACACGCCCGAAATCTCTGAATCCAGGGGAATTTAAACTTTACAGTAATACGTCCCGACATTTTTTTGACTCACTGTTTTCCCATGGATTTAATGGGGGACTTGTTGTGGCTCATAAAGGAATTATAGTGTATGAGAGATACAGTGGCTTTAAAGACCCCAGAAGGCATACAGACAGCATTAATTCCCATACGGCTTTTCATCTGGCATCTGTTTCCAAGACCTTTACTGCAATGGCAATTTTGAAATTGTGGGAAGAAGGCAAACTCGACATTCATGATGATATATCAAAGTACCTGACTGGCTTTCCATCAGGAATCACCATTAAAAATCTTTTGAGTCAGCGAAGCGGATTAAGGAATTATGTTCATTTTATGGATCAGTCCGGTTGGGATAAAAGAAAATATCTGACGAACGCTGATTTGTTAGCATATATAACCAAACATCACACTGAAGTGATATATACAGCTGCAGGTCATCATTTCGAATATTCCAATACCAACTATGCTTTTCTTGCCCTGATCATCGAAAAAGTTTCAGGTGAAACATATGATGAATACCTCAGTAAAACTTTTTTCCTGCCACTGCAAATGCAGGACACTTATGTATATTCTATTAAGGATACTGCAATCGCTACACATTCCTACAAAATGAATGGCAGAATGTATCCCATGGAATACCTTGATATGGTTTATGGAGATAAAAATGTTTATAGTACTCCTGACGACATGCTTAAATGGGATGCTGCTCTTCGTGGGGGCATAATGTTCAAACAATCTACACTCGATAGTGCCTATGCTCCATACAGCCTTGAAAAACGAGGCAAACGGAATTATGGTTTTGGCTGGCGGATGATTGTATATCCTGATGGTAAAAAACTAATTTACCATAATGGCTGGTGGCATGGTAACCGGACAGTATTCATCCGAATGATGGAAGAAAATGCAACAATCATCGCCCTCTGCAATAACGATAACAGAAGGGTCTATGCAGCCAAAAAACTCTGCGACGTATTTGGAAACTATCAACAGTCCCGCGAAAATTATGACGAACCGGAAAATGATCCGGAAGGAAGAGGCGGAGAAAAACGCTAAAGGCCTTTTCTTACCTTTGCAAGAATGAAACAACTTGAATCTTATTTAGCCGGGTTTAATTCCTCCTATTTATTTTTTGACAGAAAAACTGCAATAGCTCTTTATAGGCCGAGGGATCCTTTTGCCAATAAAGGAAATTTTGGTCATGCTTTAATCCTTGCAGGAAGCTATGGAAAAATGGGTGCTGCAGTACTTGCGGCAAGAGCGTGTTTAGCTGGCGGGGCCGGTTTAATTACAACCCATCTCCCTTCATGTGGATATGAAATTATGCAGACTTCCGTTCCGGAAGCCATGGTAAGCATTGGTGAAGGAGAATTTCAGTTAACAGGTTTCCCTCTCCATTCTGAATTATTTCAGTCAGCCGGCCTTGGCCCTGGAATAGGTACTGGCGACGAAACTTCTGCTATGGTAAAAAAGTTTATAAAATCTTTTCATCAACCCCTTGTTCTCGACGCGGATGCATTAAATATTATCAGTAAACACACCGAACTTTTATCTGAGCTAAATCCCAATACAATCATTACACCGCATCCAAAAGAATTCGACCGGTTATTCGGGAATAGCAGTAATGATATTCTAAGATTTGAGAAGGCAAAAAAAATAGCCATACAGCATAAAATTATCATCGTGTTGAAAGGTCATTTCACTGGAGTTTTTGGTCCGGACGGCAGTATTTCTTTTAATACGACCGGAAATGCCGGTATGGCAAAGGGTGGTAGCGGAGATGCACTCACAGGAATCATCACGGCACTACTTGCTCAATCATATGCTCCGATTTCAGCTGCAGTTTTTGGAGTTTTCCTTCATGGATATGCCGGCGATATCGCTGCCAGTCTTTTTTCTGAAGAAGCTATGCTTGCAACTGATTTGATTCATTGTCTAGGAAATGTCTTTCTCGATTTGAAAAAATAATTAATATTCAATATGTTATTTGACCCTTTGGAAATCAGAAGTATCCATTTTAAAAACCGCGTCGCAATATCTCCCATGTGTCAGTATTCATCAGTAGATGGATTTGCAAATGACTGGCACCTGGTTCATCTGGGCAGCCGCGCAGTTGGGGGTGCCGCACTGGTTATTCAGGAAGCTACAGCTGTTTCTCCAAGAGGACGCATTTCACCTGATGATATGGGCCTTTGGAAAGATGATCAGATCGAAGTTTTGAAAAGAATTACAGGGTTTATTAAAAAACAAGGATCTGTTCCAGGAATTCAACTTGCCCATGCTGGTAGAAAAGCCAGCACTACATCTCCCTGGAAAGGTGGAAAAATATTGGCTGTTTCAGAAGGCGGATGGATTACTCAGGCTCCTTCCCCGATTCCTTTTCGCGAAACAGATCCGGTCCCGGAAAGTATGTCAAAGTCTGATATAATCAGTCTTCGCGAAGATTTTAAATCAGCAGCAAGACGTGCGTCGGAAGCAGGATTTGAAGTATTGGAAATTCATGGCGCACATGGTTATCTGATCAATAGTTTTCTATCTCCTTTAAGCAATCTTCGTATAGATGAATATGGTGGAATTTTTGAAAACAGGATTCGTTTGATAAAAGAAATTGTATCTGATATTCGTACGGTTTGGCCTGAAAAACTTCCCTTGTTTCTGCGCATATCCTCTACGGATTATGCGGAAAATGGCTGGGGTCCCGAATCTTCCGTTTTATTGGCAACCATTTTAAAACCTCTTGGCGTCGACCTGATAGATTGCTCTTCAGGAGGACTCGTATCAAATGTGAGAATACCACTGGGCCCGGGTTACCAGGTTCCCTTTGCAGAAAAAATCAGGAAAGAAAGCGGTATTCTTACAGGTGCTGTAGGCCTGATAACGAATGCTCACCAGGCAGATGAAATAATCAGATCCGGAAAAGCAGATTTGATATTGATAGCAAGGGAATCACTACGAAATTCAAATTTTCCATTAACAGCTGCCTATGAATTAAATGTTGAAATTGAATGGCCTTTGCAATACATGCGCGCAAAAAAGATTAAAGCCTAAAGACAAATTTCAACCATCATCCGTTAACCGTTTTCCGCCAATGGAACAGTGAAAGAAAAAACACTTCCCTTGCCTGGTTCGCTTTCAATCAATAAAGCGCCTCCATTTCTGGAAAGAAAATCCTTGCTCAGCATGAGACCCAGCCCTGTGCCACTTTCCTTGGCAGTTCCGTTGGTACTATAATAATTATTTTCCTGGATCCTTGTAAGTGCATCATGGTCCATACCGATTCCATTATCGATTATAGATACCCTGCAATAAGGAGATTCCTTTTTCATTCGAATAATAATCGCACCTTTTTCAGGCGTGAATTTGATAGCATTGGAAAGAAGATTCCTCAATACAAGGGTCACCATATCTTTATCCGCAAAAACGAGTAATGATTCTTCCATTTCACGTTTGATTGAAATATTCTTGGTCGTTGCCTGTAATTGATGAACATGAATGGCATCATCCGTAATCTCTTCCATATCCAATTCTCCTGGTGAAATGCTGGCTGATTGCATCTGGCTCTTCACCCAATGCAGGAGATTTTCCATTAGGCCTGTAGTATAATTCAGATCGCTGACCACATCCGGTATAATAGCCTTTATTTCTTTCCCGCTCATATCCAGTTGTTGCATACTTCTGAATAAGTTACGCAGCGCATACATCGGCGTTTTCATATCGTGGGAAATCACTGAGAAAAGTTTATTCTTCAACGAATTCAACTCACTAAGTTCGGTTGCTTTCTGTTCAATTTCTGCTTTCTGCTTTTCAATTTTTTCATTCTTATCCTGCAAATCCTTATTAGTGGCAAGGATCCCAAACTGATATAAATTATTTTCTTTTTTTATAAGGAACAACGCATAAAATATAAATATGATTGCGGTTACCTGGTTAAATAAAAAAAGGAAAAAATTAAATGTATGCAGCTGGAAATTATATTCTTTATTAATGATCACGAGAACAAAATAACTTACCATGGAGAAACCAACAGAAAATAACATCTGGCTGATATAGGGCAGAAAAAAAACGGCCAGAATGCCGTTCAGAATAAAATAAAGTTCAACCCCGAGATTCATACCACTCATATATACAATGCATATGACAAGTGGATAAAGTATGAAATATATAATCATTCCTGCTTCGTATCTGTAATAAAAGTTCAGATACAATACGACCAGGTTTACCCAGGCAGGAAGACTCGCAATAAAAAAAGAGGCTATCGGGAATTTACCGTTTCCAAAAAAGCAGATTAATGGTACGATAATCCCCGTTATGAACTGAAAAAAATTGAGCTGATTAAATACGCTAAGTTTGCCTCTATCCAACTTATCCATCGTCCGGGTAAACCCAAGCGATTTTATTTCTTCGAGAAAATGTTGTGATTTTTGTGAGAGAGCCTCTATCCTTTCCTGCAAAGACCAGTGATTTCCATGATCAAAGCCCTTCGGAATTTTACCCTTCCAGCCGATAATATTCCGGCCAAAATCTAAAATTCTGGGTTTCCCGCGCATAGAATTTGGTTTTCCGTCGCTTTTCATTCAAATATTGGTCTTAGGATAAACCAATTTAAACATTTATTGTGAAAAGGACAAATCAGGCTCAAAGCCTAACGCTGAATGCCTAACGCCAAAAGCCTGAAGCTAAATACAAATTGAATATTCAGAAAATTGGATTATTAGAGTTTCCTTTAAAAGATTTTAAAAATAAAAAAGCATCCGTCTTTAAACGAATGCTTAAAATATTTTTTAACTTAAATCCCCTATTCTTTTTAGCTTTTAGCTTTTAGCTTTTAGCTTTTAGCTTTTAGCTTTTAGCTTTTAGCTTTTAGCTTTTAGCTTTCAGCGTTAAGCTTTTACAGGCGTCTTCTTCTTCGCCTTTTTTAAAGCTGCTTCAATGCCCTTGCTCAGGTTATCAAACGTGGGTTTACCGTTAAACATCTCGCCGTTGATAAAAAAAGCTGGTACGGTAGTCACACCTTTCTGAATTCCTTCCCTCAGGTCACCCTGAACCTGCCAGCCATAGGTAGCATTCACCAGGTGATCCAGAAATTTCTTATTGGAAATACCAGCTTCCCGTGAATGTAATTTCAGGCTTGTCGTACCCAGGTTATGCCTGTTATGGAATAAGATATTGTGCATTTCCCAGAACTTGCCTTCCTGGGCTGCAGCAACAGAAGCTTCACCGGCTTTCAGACTGCGCTGATGAATCTTTGTAAGCGGAAAATGTCTGAAGTTAAACCGGACCTTCCCCTTAAATTCTTCCATGATCTTTTTAACAACTTCGTGTGCCTTGGCACAGTCTTCATTTTCATATTCTCCAAATTCCATCAGGGTAACCGGAGCAGTATCCGGACCAACGAACACATCTCTCGGCTCAATAATTTCTATGATCTCTTTCTTAAACGCCATAATATTTAATCCTTTAAATTTTTATTCTTTGCTTAATAACAGTTTTCCTGCAGGAAAGTTGAGTAAAAAGCCTCCGAGCCAGACTAACTGGCAGGAGGCGGCTAAAAATAGGTATTTTAACTGAAAAATCTTACATATTTTACGGTAACGGAAAAGGATAATAAATTAGTTAACAACTTATTAAGATGCCATACCGGATTTCTTCCTTTCTTCCTGTTCATTCCTGAAAACAACAATACCGTCAAATACGTCCACCAATACCGGATGTGAATGATCAATCTCCCCCGCTAAGATCTTTTTACTCAATGGGTTAACTATTGCTTTCTGGATAAGTCTTTTTAAGGGCCTGGCCCCATACTGAGGGTCATATCCATTCTCTGCAAGGTAATCCATGGCATATTCGGTAAATCGTAGATCCACCCCATTTTTTTCCAGCATTTTGGACAGGTTGTCAAGCTGTATCCTGATAATCCCCCTGATTTCAGTTTTAAGAAGCGGCTGAAACATGATGACCTCATCCACCCGGTTCAAAAATTCAGGACGAATGGTCTGTCTGAGTAATTCCATCACTTCATCCTTTGTTTTTTCTACAACCTCTTCCTTATTTTCTTCTGTCACGTTTTCAAAGTTTGCCTGGATGATCTGGCTGCCTATATTGCTGGTCATTATGATGATGGTGTTTTTAAAATTCACTACTCTGCCCTTGTTATCAGTCAGCCTCCCATCATCCAGTACCTGAAGTAAAATATTAAAGGTATCCGGATGTGCTTTTTCAATTTCATCCAGCAATACTACACTGTAAGGTTTACGACGTACAGCTTCCGTCAGCTGACCACCTTCATCGTATCCTACATAACCGGGTGGAGCACCAATAAGGCGACTGACAGTATGTTTTTCCTGGTATTCGCTCATATCAATCCTGGTCATCATACCCTCGTCATCAAAAAGATATTCAGCCAAAGCTTTGGCTAATTCAGTTTTTCCAACCCCAGTAGTTCCTAAAAAAATGAATGAACCAATGGGACGTTTCGGGTCCTGTAATCCTGCACGGCTTCTGCGAATAGCATCGGCAACTGCCGTAATGGCTTCGTCCTGGCCAACAACTCTTTTATGCAATTCGTCGTCCAGATTCAGTAATTTTTGTCTTTCACTCTGAAGCATTCTCGATACAGGGATTCCTGTCGATTTGGCAACTGCTTCGGCGATATCTTCCGCGTCCACTTCTTCTTTTAGCAAACGTTTTTCAGTGCTATTACTGAGCAGAGCAGAAAATTCATCAATCACTTTTTCAGCATCTTTTATTTTTCCATACCGTATCTCGGCAACCTTTCCATAATCACCTTCACGTTCGGCTTTTTCAGCAGCCAGCTTTAATGCTTCAATATCAGCTTTCGCGTTCTGAACTTTTTCAACAAGTTCTTTTTCCTGCTTCCATTTAGACATTAAAGTGTCTTTTGTTACACTAAGATTTCCGATTTCAATACTGAGCTGGCGTAATTTCTCGTCGTCATTTTCCCTTTTAATCGCTTCCCTTTCTATTTCCAGTTGACGAATCTGTCTTTGCAACTGATCCAGTTCTTCAGGCATGGAGTTCATTTCCAGTCTGAGCTTAGCCGCACTTTCATCGATCAGGTCAATGGCTTTGTCAGGCAGAAAACGGTCTGTTATATACCGGTGTGAAAGTTCGACCGCTGCGATGATCGCTTCATCTTTAATACGGACATGATGATGGGTTTCATATTTATCCTTCAGGCCACGTAAAATAGAAATGGCATCCTCGACACTGGGTTCGTTGATCATTACCTTTTGGAAACGGCGTTCAAGCGCCTTGTCTTTCTCAAAAAATTTCTGGTATTCATTCAGGGTCGTAGCTCCAATTGCACGAAGTTCGCCACGGGCCAGTGCAGGTTTGAGAATATTGGCAGCATCCATCGCTCCTTCCCCACCTCCCGCTCCCACAAGGGTATGTATTTCATCGATAAATAAAATAATCTCCCCGTCACTGCCCGCTACTTCTTTCACCACAGATTTTAAACGTTCCTCAAATTCACCTTTGTATTTGGCGCCCGCGATAAGCTGACCCATATCCAAGGCATAAATTATTTTAGACTTCAGGTTTTCCGGTACATCTCCATTCACAATTCGATGTGCCAGACCTTCTGCAATGGCAGTTTTACCAACACCTGGTTCACCTACCAGGATGGGATTATTTTTACTTCTTCTGGAAAGTATATGTAGTGTTCTGCGAATTTCTTCATCACGACCAATTACCGGATCCAGTTTCCCCTGTCGTGCAAGTTCATTGAGATTTCGCGCATATTTATTCAGGGCATTGAATTGCGTTTCCTGAGTATTGGATGAAACTGTTTCGCCCTTTCTTAATTCTTTAATTGCGCTGATTAAACCTCTTTCTGTGAGACCTGCATTTTTCAATAATTTGGCCGTGTTGTCATTTCCCTGGATGATAGAAAGGACAAGATGTTCCGGCGTAACAAATTCATCCCCGAATTGCTTCATAACGCCAGCCGCCCTTAAAACAACATTATTTGCATCCCGGCTTAATGACTGTGCAGGATCCGCCCCCTCTACCATGGGCAATTTATTGATAAGGTCACCCAGTTTATTTTCAAGTACAGGTATGGTAACGTTATTTTTTTTCAGAAGATATTCTACAGGAGAATCTGTCTGTTCCAGCAACGCCTGCATCAGATGTTCCGTTTCGATAGTAGGATTTTTGGCATTAAATGCCAGTTGCTGCGCCTGTTGAAGGGCCTCAGAAGCTTTTATAGTAAAGTTGTTTAAATTCATTGCTTATTATTTTAAATCCGTTAAAATGATTCAAAAGGTAAACCATTTCCAAAACCCTGAAAATCTGTCATATAAATCAATTTCCAGATGCCGTGTCTTCAGCTGCGTAGGCCTTTGCCTGTTAATCTGGCTGAGCCCAAAAGCTCAATCGTCTAAAACCGTACCATCTACCTCTCCTGAAACAGATGCATTTCTCTCGAACAATCAAAAACTTCTTGGAAATAATATCGTAGCACTTGCATACAAAAATGATAAAATCGTATATAAAAAAGAGCTTGAAAAAGAAGTGGGGGATTATAATGCCAGGATACAGGTGCCTGCCGGTGTGGCCAGTCAATGGCTTGTTGCAGCTACTATTATGGCCTATGTGGACGATGGTAAAATTTCTCTTGATGATAAGGTTAGCAAGTATCTGCCCATTTTCGCCAGGTACATGAAGACATATATCACCATCAGAAACTGTCTTAGCCATACAACCGGCATACAGGCAGATCCACCCGGGCCATTAAGACTGCTGCAGAAATCAAAATACCCCGATCTGGAAACCGAAGTAAATTCTTTTGCTTCCAAAAGAGAAATTGAAACAAATCCAGGAACGGAAATTTATTTCAGTCAGATTGGACCTGATATCGCAGCGCGGGTTCTTGAAGTTGTTACAAAAAAAACATTCGACAGAATCGTTCAGGATAAAATTCTCCGGCCCTGTAAAATGCACGGAACGAGTTTTACCAATGATAATGGTGTAACAAGCAATGCGGCTGATGGAGCAATAACAACACCCAATGATTTTATCAATTTCCTTGCAATGATTTTAAACAAGGGAACTTTTGAAGGGAAAAAAGTGCTAAGCGAAAAGTCAGTTGCAGAAATGGAAACCATTCAGTTTGCAAAACTCCCTGTAAAATATATGCCTAAAGAAGCTGAAGGTTTAAAAACAGGTCTCGGGTGCTGGGTAGAAAATGGAACTATCATTACCAGTTTATATATAACTGGCTTTTATCCATTTGTTGACCGCAGCCTGAATTATGCAGCACTCCTGGCCCCTCTCAAACCTGAAGAACCCAAAAAAGAACTTTATGCAGAATTCAGGCAAAAAATGGATGCAGCGTTCGGGTCCTCAAAATGAAGGAGATCATGTAAAGCATAAATCTGAAAGCCGAAAACTATTGTTTATGGTGTAAAGTTGATGGTGAATAGTTTTCCAATTTTCAATGCTGAATGAAGTTTTCGGCTTTGGGCTTTAAGCTTTAGGCTTTAAATATATTGATTAATTATATTCTCGAGCCACTCCTGTTTACCACTTATTTGTTTGGGTTCACCATTAGCTAAAGCAAATTTTCGCAGATCTTCCAGACCCAGTTTTCCTTCTTCAAATTCCTTTCCTTTTCCCGAATCGAAAGAAGTATATCTTTCTTTTCTGAATTTATTATAGGGTGAATGTCTAAGTATATCATCCGCAATGATTAGTGCACGCGCGAATGTATCCATGCCCCCGATATGAGCAAGGAACAGGTCTTCCGGGTCAGTTGAATTTCTCCTGGTCTTTGCATCAAAGTTTACTCCGCCACCTCCAAATCCACCGGCTTCCAGGACGATCAGCATCGATTCGATAAGTTCATTCAAATTCATAGGAAACTGATCCGTATCCCAGCCGTTCTGAGCGTCGCCACGGTTTGCATCCATACTTCCGAGCAATCCTGCGTCTGCTGCTACCTGGAGTTCATGCTGGAAAGTATGTCCCGCAAGTGTGGCATGGTTAACTTCAATATTTAATTTGAAATCCTTATCCAGTCCGAATGCTTTTAAAAAGCCAATCACTGTGGCAGAATCATAATCGTATTGATGTTTGGTCGGTTCACAGGGTTTTGGCTCAATAAAAAATACTCCCTTGAAGCCCTGTCCCCGCGCATAATCTCTTGCCTTTCCAAGGAAAAGTCCCAGGTGCTCAATCTCCCTTTTCATATTCGTATTGAGAAGAGACATATAGCCTTCTCTCCCACCCCAGAAAACATAATTCTCTCCGTTTAGTGCAATCGTTGCATCGATAGCATTTTTAATCTGAAGCCCGGCATAAGCAAGTGTCGCGAAATCCGGATTAGTTGCCGCTCCATTCATATAACGCGGATTAGAGAAAACATTCGCCGTTCCCCAAAGAAGTTTAACACCGCTTGCAGCCTGTTTTTCTTTGGCATAATCCACGATAGTTTGTAATCTCTTTTCATATTCAACTGCAGAATTTCCTTCATCCACCAGATCAATATCATGAAAGCAATAATATGGCACGCCCAGTTTGGTTATAAATTCGAAAGCTGCATCCATTTTATCCCTGGCAGCGCGCACTGCATTTCCTGATTCATTCCATGGAAATCGTTTGGTGCCGGGTCCGAAAGGATCGCCGCCTGTATTGCAGAAGCTATGCCAGTAAGCCACCGCAAATTTGACATGGTCCTTTAATTTCTTACCGGCAATGATTTTATTTTCATCATACCATTTAAATGAGAGAGGATTATCGGAATCCTTTCCTTCAAATTTTATTTCTCCAATACCCGGGAAAAATTCTTTATCACCTTTAATGATATTCATACATTTTTTATTTATAATTTAATTTGCTGTAAGCATTTAGCGTTAGCCTTTAAGCTTTTAAAATATTCTTAAGCCCTTGCTTCCAATTACCATATATATCTTTTATCTGAACTATATTATTTTTATCCGGTTCCACAAGTCTGATCAGTTCCATTCCCCGGTAACAATCCCTAAACTGCGTATAATATTTTTTTCCGAAACCCGCTGCTCTTGCGGCTCCGACTGCACCATCAGAATTATATAATTCAACGGGGCATCCGCTGCAGTCAGAAAATGTTTGCGAGAACAACCTGCTTAAAAACATATTGGCGTTACCGGCACGAATACGATGCATGGAAAGCCCCATTTCCTGCATGATTTCCGCACCATATAAAAGCGAAAATACAATACCCTCCTGTGCCGCCCTTGCCAGGTGGTATTTGGTATGCCGGTTAAAATCAAGGCCCTTTATATGGCCTCCCGGATTTTTATTCTCTAAAATCCGTTCCGCCCCGTTTCCGAAAGGATAGCAGCTGATTCCATCAGCACCCATGGATACGATGGATGCCCCATCATTCATAGTTTCATAAGATTCATCTGAAAAAAATTCACGGCGCAGCCAGCTGTTAAGTATGCCGGTACCATTCAGGCACATGAGTATCCCGTACCTTGGATGATCTGTTTGATGATTTACATGAATAAATGGATTCACCCGGGATTTCAGGTCGTAATCCGGCTCACTGCTGATTCCATAGAGTACACCAGATGTGCCGGCTGTTGCGGCGAATTCGCCAGGATCCAGCACCTGGAGCGAAAATGCATTATTTGGCTGATCTCCGGCACGATAACAAACCGGAGTGCCTTCTGAGATGCCAAGTGCTTCGGCAGCAGATTTTTGCAGTTTACCCTGTTCACCGAAAACAGGAACCCGTGGAGCAAGAAGGGATTCGTCTATTCCATAATATTCCAAAAGTGACTTTGCAATTCCGTTTTCTTTGTAATCCCATAAAATTCCCTCCGATAAACCCGTAACTGTCGTTACAGCATCTCCTGTCATCTTTAAAGCGATGAAATCGCCTGGTAATAATATGCGAACGGTCTTACTATAAATATCTGGTTCATTTTCCTTCACCCATTTTAATTTGGAAGCAGTAAAATTTCCAGGAGAATTTAAAAAATGTTGAAGACAATATTCGTGACCCAGTTCATTAAAAGCCTGTTCACCGTAACCGACAGCCCGGCTGTCGCACCAGATGATGGCTGATCTCAGCGGCTGATTATTTTTATCCATGCAAACCAAACCGTGCATCTGATAAGAAATTCCGATCGCTCCGATTTCGTTCTTTTCAAAAGGATACTTTTGATAAAGAAGCCTGGTAGCCTTTATCAATTCCTGCCACCAGTGTTCGGGATCCTGCTCAGCAAATCCGGAGCGGGGAGAATGAATTTTCATTTCTGTTGATGGTGAAAATGCTGAAGCAAGCGGTTTACCGCTATCAGCCTCAAGCAGGGCTGCTTTTATTGAAGATGAACCCAGATCGTATCCCAAAAAATATTTCACTGCAGGAAATGAGGATTGCAATATAACAGATAATTATTATTCAGCCATTAGTTTTAAGAGACTTACAATATCTTACTTTGCGAATCAAAGAATCAAATATGCTGGAGTCAAAACATCAGCCGCTGGCGCCGCTGAATGTCTTTCGGAAACGTATTGCGAGAAGTTTCCTGCTTGGGCTGGTGATCATGTTTGTTTGTTTAATGATTGGTGTGCTGGGGTACCATTTTACCGCCGGAATTGGCTGGCTCGACTCATTGCACAATGCAAGCATGATCTTGAGCGGTATGGGTCCGGTTGTAAATATCGAAACGAGAATTGGTAAGTATTTCTCTTCCTTTTATGCTTTATTCAGCGGCGTGATTTTTATAACGAATATTGGCGTCATGCTGGCACCTGCAATCCATCGTTTCTTTCATCGCTTGCATGTTCAACCGGGAAAAGAAAATTCCTAATGAGATCAGTGGGTTTTTTTAAAAACAATCTGTTCGTTTTCTTTTTTAACCACAAAGGCAAAAAAGTCGCGAAGAGTTGAATATTCATCCACAGGGAAAAAAGCCTTATTGAGTTTAAGATGTACCCGCATCTGTATATTATTTTCTCCCTTCTGGATAAGGTATTCAAATATCCCCTCATTTTCATTGTAAGCAACTCTTACAGATTTCGGGAGTTCATCTACCTGGTATCC
>Ga0206963_10129_pt1 | contig 26359 bp, 23 predicted proteins | sample Alteio_BWOrgHeat_28_FD_152958 | JGI IMG/M metagenome (GOLD analysis project Ga0206963, IMG submission 152958) | Enriched cells from forest soil in Barre Woods Harvard Forest LTER site, Petersham, Massachusetts, United States -... | ecosystem: Environmental > Terrestrial > Soil > Temperate forest >... | reverse complement strand
GTTCGGTTCACGAGGCCCTCAACAATGTTGTAGCAAAAGTAACCAAGCGCGATGCCAATAATTTTTTTATTGCGAAGGCTCAGAGTGCACGGGTGCAGGATTTGCGGTTAAAGCAGATTAGCTATAATGTTACCCAAAAGATGTACACCAGCGCCGATGACAGCTTCCCGCGTATTGCGCTAAAACCAAAAAAACACAACTCGTTGCGCGACCGCCGCATTGCCTTGTTACGCGACAGCCTGCGGCGCATGATAGCCAACAAAAAGGTGGATGACGAGCTGGAAGGCATGGTGCAAAACGGATCGATAAAATTCCAGATCAGGATAGACGAGAGTACCGACGAGTTTGGCATAGTACATGCCCGGTTTACCCCCGAAGTGATCCATACAAAGGGAAATGACTACCTGGTAAGACATCAAAAATTGCACAAGTTCGATACTTTGCACTATGTGTACATGGACCCGCAATTTGGTAAACAAATCATATCGGTACCGCAAATAAATCCGCTATGGCAGCAGGAGCAGGAACGGAAACAAAAGGAACGCCAGGTTAGGCTGGTTAAGAAAATGCTGGAAAGCGATTCGTTGCAGAATTTAACACAGGGGCAGCCAAAGGGCACCGTATTTGAGAACCTGGCGGTTGAGTACCAAAAATTTGGTGAGCCGCTTAAACGCAGGCTGAACCCGCTGTGGATAGACTCTATATTACGGTTCGAACTGCACAGTAAGGGTATCGATCTGCCATTTAGCTACGAGGTTAGCACGGCCAATAACGACTCGCTTATATTTTCAAACGTAAGCGACCTCACCGGCGCACGGCCGGCTTTTGCCGATGCGGAAACCTATCATACGCCAATATTCAGCACGGATGTTATTAATGATCCGGGTATGATAAGGCTCACTTTCCCGCAAAAGGATTCATTGATCCTACAAAAAATGACCGCCACCATGGCCACCACCGGCGGACTATTGTTTATGCTGATATTTTGCTTTGGCTACACCATATTTTCCATCCTGCGCCAAAAGAAGATCTCAGAGATGAAAACTGATTTCATCAACAACATGACGCACGAGTTCAAGACCCCGGTATCAACCATCATGATCGCCAGCGAGGCTTTGAAAGACGAAGAAATTACTGCGGATAAAGCGCGTTTATCAAGACTTGCCCATGTCATCTACGAAGAGAATGCCCGCCTTGGCAGCCATATCGAACGTGTGCTAAATATAGCCCGGATAGAAAAGAACGATTTTAAACTCGACAAAAAGCCGCTTGACGTTAATGAAATGGTTACCATTGTAATTGATAGCATGCAGCTTAAATTGCAAAAACACAACGTACAGCTAACGCTGCAACTGGAGGCTGAAAACGCTATAGTTTTGGCTGATGAGCTTCATTTTTCGAACTTGATATATAACTTAATAGATAACGCCATAAAATACAGTCCCGATGTGCCCGAAATTACCATTGGCACTGCTAACAGGGGCAACCAGATAGTGGTACACGTGGCCGATAAAGGCATAGGCATGACGCGCGACCAGCAGACCCGCATATTTGAGCAGTTTTACAGAATACCAACTGGTAATTTGCATGATGTAAAAGGCTTTGGCCTGGGTTTGAGCTACGTGAACACGATAGTTAAAAGGCTAAATGGCGTTATCAGCGTAAGATCAGAAAAAGATAAGGGTTCGGACTTTGAATTGAGGTTTCCACTCGCTTGAGCTCAGGTCCGAAAGACCGGAAGTCGGGAAGTCCGAAAGATGGGAACTGCTTATAAAAAATAAAAACTTACGGACTTACGGACTTTTCCGACTTCCGGACTTAAATAGATTATGAAGAAAATATTACTGGTTGAAGATGATCCGAATTTGGGCTTATTACTACAGGATTACCTGCAGTTAAAAGGCAAATTTGATGTTGTGTTGTGTAAAGACGGCGAGGAAGGCCTGCGCGCTTTCACCAAACAAAACTACGACCTGTTGATATTGGACGTAATGATGCCAAAAAAAGATGGCTTTACCCTTGGTAAGGAAATACGAAAAATAAACGCCCATGTGCCTATTATTTTTGCTACCGCCAAGGGCATGATAGAGGATAAAATGCAGGCCTTTAATTTAGGCGGCGACGACTATATAACAAAACCCTTCAGGATAGAGGAACTATTGCTGCGCATAAACGCCTTGCTTAAACGGACTGAGAACTCGGAAAAAAAGGAAGAAGAAAAACAGTCTCATTTTACCATTGGCCATTACGAGTTTGATTACACCGGTCAATCCATTTCCATAGGGAGTAATCATCAAAAACTATCAACCAAAGAAGCCGAATTGCTGCGCCTGCTTTGCCTGCGTAAAAATGAGGTGCTTACCCGCGAGGAAGCTTTGCTGAACATCTGGCACGATGATAACTACTTTAACGGCCGCAGTATGGACGTTTTCCTGAGCAAGATCCGCAAGTATTTAAAGGACGATCCGAGTGTGGAGATCATTAACGTACACGGCAGAGGGTATAAACTGCTCATTAACTAATCCTTCATTTCCTCGCCGAAATGGATAATGTTACCATTGTTATCCAGTATGCTGAACTGTTTCATACGCCAGGGCATCTCTTTTAATTTGCCGTTGGGGTGTACAATACCCAAAGGCTCATATTCGGCATATAATTTGTCTACATCCGTTACATTGATATAGCAGCCGGTTGATTTGGGAATTTCAGGGTCCTTAGTAGGCCACAAATGCAGGTTGATCTTATCCCGCCCAAAAATTACGTAGCCCTCCCAATTCGAGTAAAAGGTAAACCCTAATTTCTTTGTATAAAACTCGATGGTTTCCTTATCGTTCAATGATGCTAATATGGGTACTGCAGATTTGAGCATGGGTTTATGGATTTAAGTTTTCAAGGTCATTAATATCTTTTGCCCGGCCGGAAGCTTTTTTGGCATTGATAAGGTCGTTAATAAATATGGTTTTTATCATTAAACCATCTTCCTGAAAAAATGTTGCGTTTGGAAAGCAATCATCAAAATTTAATCCCTTGACTGCTACCATGATATCGATAGATGATGGCGGCCGTCCGAATGTAAAAACGTCGAATTTTTTATTCGTTAAAAAGGCATTTTGCGTCATATCGAAAACGGGCATTCCAAATGCAGCAAATGCGCGTTCTATTTTCGTATAATTCTCTTCTGTTCGTTGTACCCAAACATCCATATCGCCAGTAGTGCGCGAATAACCATGAAGAATAACGGAATATCCGCCCACGAGCATATATTTAACGTCGGCATCATTCAAACACTGAATAAAATCTCTGAAATCTTCATTAAAAATATTCCCCATAATTATGTACGCTTTCTTATTTTGAACGCGGTTTTATCCATTCTCGGCGGCTCATTTTCCGGGTAATTATAGGCCACACTGTTCAGGTAATTAGCAATGCGCAGCCGTTCCTGCCAGGTAAGCGAGCGGTAATAGGCTGCCTGGCTTTTTGTAGCTTCTTCGGCTGTTTGGGCCTTAAAGGCTGTCCTATCTAAACGGTACGAACTCATTATTCAAATATACTCCAAATTACACAACTCATGTAACAACTTTGTTAGGAAGGGTACACCAATATGCGTTAACAAATAGATAAATTTGTGTGAACTGACTAAATTATTATCATGAAATCAAAACTACTTTGCAGCCTTTTATTCGCGATGGCAGCAGTTCCCGTATTTGCGCAGGAGCATTTGGACACCGCCATGCTGAGCAAGATCCGTACCGAAGGGCTTAAACACTCGCAGGTTATGCAAACCGCTTTTTATCTTACCGATGTTTCCGGACCACGCATCTCCGGCTCACCCGAATTAAAACATGCGCAGGATTGGGCCGTGAATCAGCTTACCCAATGGGGCCTGGTGAACGCCAAACGCGAACCCTGGGGCAAATTTGGAAAAGGCTGGGAAGTGCAAAAAAACTATGCCGCTATTACCGCACCCTATTACCATGCTATTATCGCTATTCCCAAAGCCTGGACACCGGGTACCAACGGGCCTATCTCTGGCGATGTTGTAGTAATAAAAGCCGATACCGCTACCGATCTTGATAAATATAAAGGCACCCTGCAAGGTAAGATAGTCATCTTTGATACCAAGCCCAACGTTGAACGTACCTTTAAAGCCGATGCCGTGCGATTAATGGATAGCGATTTGACCACACTGGCCAATGCCAAATATGCGGCTGCAGGCCGTCGGGGCTTCGATCCTAATTCGCCGCGGATAGTCGCTATGCGTAAGGCTCGTGCACTTCGCGCAGCCATCACCCAATTTTTGCAGAACGAAAAGGTAGGTTTAATATTAAGTCAGGCACGCGGAAGCGACGGCACGGTATTTACAACCAACGGCGCGTCATACGCCGACACGGCCAAAAGCGTACCGCCAGAATTGGAAACCAGCGGCGAAGATTATCAGCGTATTTTGCGACTGGTTAAAGCAGGCATACCTGTAAAAATGGAGGCTGATATAAAAACACAATTTTATACTGTCGACCTTAATGGCTATGACGTGGTAGCAGAAATACCGGGTACCGATAAAAAGCTGAAAGCGCAAGTAGTGATGATAGGTGGGCATTTAGACTCATGGCATGGTGCAACCGGTGCAACCGATAATGGGGCAGGCAGCGCAGTAATGATGGAAGCGATGCGTATTTTAAAGGCGGTGAATTTTAAACCGCGGCGTACTATCCGCATTGCTTTATGGAGTTCTGAGGAGCAGGGGCTGTTTGGCTCAACCGGGTATGTCCTCAACCATTTTGGCGATCCTAAAACTATGGTGTTAAAGCCGGAGCAAGCCACTATCTCGGCCTATTATAACCTGGATAACGGCGCAGGTAAAATACGTGGTATTTATATGCAGGGCGATTCTACAGCCGAGGCGCTTTTTAAATCATGGCTTGAGCCTTTGGGAGATTTGGGCGCCAATACTGTAACTATCAGGAACACCGGCAGCACCGATCACGTTTCGTTTGATGCGGTTGGCATCCCTGCTTTTGAATTTTTGCAGGATGGGCTCGACTATGGCTCCCGCACCCACCACAGTAACCAGGACACCTATGATAAGCTTGATCAGGACGACCTGTCGCAGGCAGCTACCGTTGCAGCATGGTTTGTTTACAACACTGCGCAGCGCGATGAAATGATACCCCGAAAAGATCTGCCAAAACCAGCCGGGAATTAATTAATCACCCACGATCTGTTAGGGATGATGAGGATATAGTCCACGTCATCCCTTATTTTTTGCTTAATCTTTTATCCTGCTGTCAAATGTAAATGGCTGACTTTTTATCACCTTTATTTTACCGAAATCTTTATGATTGGGATTGAGCAGGTAGTTCACTTCTTCGTTTATAATTGCAGAAGGAACCTGCAAAACTGCAGTTTCTCTTTCGCGGGCCCAGTTGTCGCCGATATTTTGAGTAAAAAACATTTGATTGAAGTCAGTCCATTGCAAAGGCAGGTCTTTAAGACTGATGATCTTTACTTTTAAAATATCGGGACAATTGATAGTTAATACACTAAAAAGTTGAGATAGGGCTGGCTGGCTTCGATGTACTGCATTTTCAAGGCAAGCCAGCGAACGCGACGATGCGGTATATATGATCTCAACATCGTCTGAGTTCCACCGTGCTACCCTGCCCGATCCCACAAATTTGTCAATATATTTTGTTGGTAATATTCTGTAAACCAGCATAAATTATGCTAAAGCGCCATACTCAATACGTATCAGTTCTTCTTCAATTAATTTCATACCGGTAACAGTATCCATTAACGTGATAGGCACCATATTACCCAAGCCATAAGCCGGCAAGGTAAGCCACCTGTGAAATTCACTTGCGCTGCCAAATAACTCAATACCCTTGTCAAATAAGGCGAATGATTTTATTAATTTTTCACTTAAAGAAGCATCAAGTGTTAAGGCCCTGCTAACGTGGTTTTGGATGGTTTTAACTGTAGTTTTAAACGTAGCCTGGAACTCATCCTGGGTAAACCCCGAAATTGAAAGAAAATCAAGTGCAGCTTTGGGGCTAAGCCCTGCCTTTGACCGGTTAAGTAATTGCATATCGCTGCTATATGACGGGCGTAAATTATAAGCTACTTCAGCCTCGGCTAAAAAACCTGATTGTAAGGGTATAAAATCATAAGCAACACTTTTACCACCTTTTTTTGTAGTTGATTCTTTTTTCATTGCCATATTCAAATATAGAAATTTTTCTAAAGAAAAAAGAATTTTTTCCACATTTTGTTTTACTACCCCAATGGTATTTTTTGATGCTGATAAGGTATTTCAATATGTGTGAATCCTTTCTCCTGAAGCCGTTTGCTAAAGTGCTGTTGAACTTCATATTCGCCGTGAACCAGGAATAGTTCTTTAACCTTTTTGGGATCCTGGCAGGCCAGGAAATGCTCCAGATCCTCGTAATCGCCATGTGCGCTCATGGACTTTATTGATCTTACTTCGGCCTTTACCTCGTACTCTTCTGCAAAAATATGCACTATATGATCGCCCCTTAATAACCGACCGCCTAACGAATTTGGCTCGCAGTAGCCTACCATCAAAATGGTGTTTTTATGGTCGCCGATGTTGTTTTTGATGTGATGTTTAACCCTGCCCGCTTCTGCCATACCTGATGATGAGATGATCACGCAGGGTCTTGGGTCGGTATTCAGGGCTATCGATTCTTCTGTCGATTCAATAAACCGCAATCCTTTAAATCCGAATGGATTGGCATCTGTTTTCAAAACATCAGCAACTTCGCGGTTATAAACCTCGGGGTGTTCCATTACTACTTTTGTTGCTTTTTCTGATAGCGGGCTATCTACATAATATTGCAAGTCGGGCAGCGTTCCCTTCAACTCCAGCGAATTTAAGGCATACAGCAATTCCTGCGTACGGCCCACGCTAAACGCCGGGATGATCACTTTTCCCTTTTTTACTATGCAGGTTTCCTTAATAATTTCCAATAATGCATCGGCTATCGGGCCTATCTCCTTATGCAATGAATCGCCATAGGTCGATTCCAGCAAAATATAATCCGCCTGCGGGAAGTTTTGCGGGCTTTTCAGCAACATATCGCCGTAACGGCCCACATCGCCGCTAAACGTTATTTGTGTTGCTTTGCCATCTTCCATAACGGTAACATGCACCGCCGCGCTGCCTACAATATGCCCGGCATCGGTAAACTGAAATTTAATATCAGGCGTTATGGCATATATGGTATTATAATCAACCGGTTTAAACAAAAGCAGCGCGTTGTTTACATCTTCCTCTGTATACAAAGGGGCTAATAAGGGTAGTCCTTTTTTTAGGCGATGTTTATTGCTATAGGCAACATCCTGCATCTGTATTTTGGCAGAATCGAGCAAAAGGATACGCGCCAGATCCAGTGTCGGCGGAGTACAGTAAATAGCACCTTTAAAACCTTCGGCAACCAGCCGCGGTATCAATCCACAGTGGTCTATATGCGCATGCGATAATATCATATGGTCAACCTTCTTTGGGTTGAAGCCAAAATGTTCATTCAGATCGTCGGTTTGCTCACCCATACCCTGGAACATGCCGCAATCAAGCAAAACCGATGTGCCATTGTTGAGTTGTAACAAATGTTTGCTGCCGGTAACAACACGGGCCGCGCCGTGAAAAGTTATATACATAACGTATTTTTAGGTATCGAAAAGAAACGGCAAATTACTGTTTTTGAAATATATTTTACAATAACTAATAATTTAGTTGCAAATATCAAACATAACTAATACCTTAGTTTTATAATTACTATAAATCATTACGATTATGGAAATAAAAGAGTTAACCCGTGCCGAGGAACAGCTGATGCAGGTACTGTGGCAGCTTAAAAAAGGCTTTGTAAAAGATGTAATAGAGCAATTACCTGAACCAAAACCGGCTTATAATACGGTTTCCACTATCATCAGGATATTAGAAACAAAAGGTTTTGTTGACCACATTGCCTTTGGTAAAAGCCATGAGTATTACCCGGTGATCAGCAAGGAGCAGTACCAGAATTTCGCGTCAGATAAATTACTGAGCGGCTACTTTGATAATTCGGTGAACAGGATGTTGTCTTTTTTTGTGAAGAAAGAGAAAATTGACCTGAAAGAGGCCGACGAGATAATGAAGCTTATAGAAAAATTTAAAAACAAATAAGCATGACCTGGTTGCACTATCTGTTATTGGTAAACCTGTATCTTATAGTATTTTACGGGTTTTATGCCTTGTTGTTAAAAGGCGAAACATTTTTTCAATTGAACAGAATATACCTCATAGGCGCAGCGCTGCTGTCGTTCTTTATCCCAATGATACAGGCCAACTGGGTAAAAAATCTGTTTATCACACAAAAGGTTGAAAATGCTATCACCGTTTACAAACTACCTGTGCTGTTTTATCAGGCAAAACCATTGCCCGATGCAGCTTTAAGTTTAGGGCAGTTGCTGGCCGTAATTTATAGCTGCGGTATATTATTTCTAAGCCTGCGTTTGGTGGTGCAGTTAATAGGTCTTAAAAAGGTTTTAAAACAGGTTTCATCACCGGTAGCTTATTCATTTTTTAAGAAGGTACACGCCGGAACTGACGAAGCAGGCGCGGAAGTAATAACCGCACATGAAAAAGCGCATGCCGCCCAGTGGCATTCACTGGATGTGCTATTGGTGGAAGCCGTAATGATCATTAACTGGTTTAATCCAGTGGTCTACCTCTATCGCATTGCCATTAAACACATCCATGAATTTATCGCGGACAACGAGGTGATCAGCACCGGCACCGATAAGGCTGATTATGCATTGCTGCTGTTAAACCAAACCTTCAATGCGCCGCCGCATAGTTTGGTGAACCCTTTCTTTAACCAAAGCTTTTTGAAGAAACGCATCATGATGCTGCAGAAAAGCCGCTCGCAACGGATAGTGCTGCTCAAATATGTGCTGTCGGCTCCATTGTTCGCGCTAATGCTGGTACTATCGGCAGCTACAGTTGATAACAGTAAGCTTGTTAAGCACGTAAATGTGAAGGTTGAAAATCTGCTTTTAACACCTGCCAATAAATTAGCTGATGTGATTATTGACCCTCCATCAGCAAAAAGTGCGATTCAAACGGAGGCACTTACATTAACACTTGATACCAGCATCTACAAAAAAGGCCCTATATTTTCATCGGTTGAACATCCGCCTCAATTCCCGGGCGGCGAACGTGGGTTGATGAACTTTTTAGCCAAAAACCTCAGGTATCCTCAAGTGATGAGGGTTAATAATGTGCACGGCAAGGTTTGGGCCTCGTTTATAGTGGAAAAAGATGGTTCGCTATCGCACGTCCAAACCTCAACCGAAATGGCTTATCCCGAAGAAGCAAATAACGAAGTAAAACGGGTATTCTCCCTATCGCCCCGGTGGGCACAGGGTTTTCAAAATGGAAATGCTGTTCGTGTAAAAATGGTTATGCCTATTATGTTCAGCCTTGCTGATGAGGAGCCAACACCCGGTGGGGCTCCGTTAATGAGTGGCCAGGACACCGTTGGTAAAGTTTACAATGGCGACACCATCAAAAACATGCCGACCGTAGTAGGTTACCATAGCGCTACTGATACCAATCACCACGTTATTGGTTTCTTCAGGCTCGATGGCGGCAATATTTACGGCAATACGCCCGCTGCGCTGCAACCACTGATAATAATAGATGGCACCGAAACCACCTATACCGCTATGCAGTTACTGGATCCAGTCACTATTGAAAGCATCAGCGTTTTAAAAGATAAGGCCGCGCGGGTGACATACGGACCTAAGGCAGATAATGGCGTCATCCTTATCACCACAAAAAAAGCCAAAGCCACGAAGAAATAATTTTCTCAACCCAACCTGTAGCCCGCGATAAAGTACGACCTTTATTTGCGGGCTTATTTTTTTATGTTATTTTTGATTGGAACGCCAATTATTAAGGAAATGAAAACCTTACGATCGCTTTTGTTTGTTCTGATGGTTTGCAGTTGCGCGGTATATTCTGCATCGGCTCAGACCTCCACAACAGACACTAATAGACTTTCGCATCCACCCAGTACATATGCTGGCAGGTTGCCCGGGTTTGTTTCGCACGGCAAAGACGATGGCAGGCAACTTATAATGCATTGCGACGGCCGGGTTAAAATAAAACGCGTTGATCAGCCCGAAATAGTTTTAGATGGGAAAACGATCAGTTACCGCAAATTGCAGAAAGTGAATGTCAATAACATTCAAACCGTCAGCATATTAAAAGACTCTGCATCCGTCGCCAAATATAACAGAAAAGGACGGCGCAACGGGGTGCTTATTGTTACGACGAGAAAGTCCGCGGTAAAACCCACCTCATAATAAACGAGCTGATAATGATTTGCTTATATAAATATTTTTCTACATTTATATAAAAAACCTATATCATGAACTGGAAACTTCTTATTCAATTATCAGTTTTTGGGCTGATAATGGCCGGTGCCACGGTATCATTGATACCCGAAAAAATTGAGCCCGTATTTTGGCTGGTTATTTTTATTTTTTGCGGCGTTGTATGCGCCCGGCAGGCTACAGGCAAGTACTTTTTGCATGGTTTTGTATTAAGCCTGCTAAACGCGGTTTGGATAGTAGCCGTACATGCCATTTTTGTAACCACCTACATGCATAATCACCCGGATATGGCTAACATGAAAAACATGCCAGCGTCAATGACCACACATCCAAGATTATTGATGTTGATATTGGGACCTGCTTTTGGGGCAGCTTTCGGCGTAATACAGGGCTTATTCTTTTTTATCATTTCAAAAATTGTAAAGCCTACCGTGCCGAAAGAAGCGTAATAACCGGCTTATTTGCTGATCACCATAATATCATTCCCAAAATGCCGATTTTTTTTAGAGATTAGCGATCGGAATGGCCACGGAGGAATTATACAAGCTTTTTTTGCAGCACCCTGTTATCAGTACCGATACACGGAAGATAACCCAGGGCTGCCTTTTTTTTGCCTTAAAGGGCGATAACTTTGACGCCAATACCTTTACCGGGCAAGCTATAGAAATGGGTGCGGCCTATGCTGTTATTGATAACGCCGCTTATAAAGTAAACGACCGCTGCATTTTAGTGGATGATGTATTGCTGGCGCTTCAGGACCTGGCGCGGCACCACCGGCGGCAGTTTGATATCCCGGTTGTCGGTCTAACGGGCACCAACGGCAAAACTACCACCAAAGAGCTCATCAATGCTGTACTATCGCAGCAATTCAATACCCTTGCAACGCAGGGGAATTTTAATAATCATATCGGCGTGCCGCTTACGGTGCTGTCGCTCAATAGCTCACATCAGATGGCTGTTATTGAAATGGGGGCCAATCACCAAAAAGAAATAGCGCTGCTTTGTACCATTTCGCAGCCTACACATGGGCTTATTACCAACATAGGCAAGGCACACTTAGAGGGCTTTGGTGGTGTGGAAGGCATTAAAATAGGCAAGGGTGAGCTGTATGACCACTTAAGCGCAGCAAAAGGAACTGCTTTTGTTAACGGCGACGACCAGGTACTGATGGCGATGCAGGAAGCGCGCAACCTAAAACAGGTAATATTTTATGGGGAAAGTAATCCCGAAAATACGGTTAGCGGAAAAATAATTGAAAACTCGCCATTACTAACCCTCGCCTGGGTCAACAACGAAAAAGGCGATAATTACAGGGTAAAAACACAGCTCACCGGTACCTATAACCTAAACAACATTTTAGCGGCAATATGCATTGGCGTGTATTTTAAGTTGAGCCCGCACGCTATAAATAAGGGCATAGAAACTTATCAGCCCCAAAATAACCGGTCGCAGGTTAAACAAACAGCTACTAACACCCTGATATGTGATTATTACAATGCCAACCCCAGCAGTATGATGGTAGCTATTGACAATATTGCCCACTTAAAAGCCGACCATAAAGTACTTATTTTAGGTGATATGTTTGAGCTGGGTGATGAATCGGCCGCGGAACATGAGGCTGTTATGAAAAAAGCAATGGATACGGCTGTTGATGAACGCATATTTATTGGCAAATCTTTTGGCAGCCTTGAGGATAATGCACGAAATATGAAAGCTGGCAACACACGGTTTTATAAAACGGCAGAAGAGGCAATAATCGGCTTAACTGCAGCCCCGATCACTAACGCAACCATATTAATAAAAGGCTCGCGCGGGATGGCTTTGGAGCGCCTCGTGGGGCTATTTTGATCTCGGCGCGTTCAGAAATAATCAATATTTATCGAACTTATGGCTCTACTCAAATCATTCGCCATTTTTATACTTGCAGGCCTGTGCGAAATAGGCGGCGGTTATTTAATATGGCTTACCCTTAAAGAAGACAAACCCTGGTGGTACGCCGTTGCAGGCGCCATTATCCTCGCCTTATATGGCGTGGTTGCCACTTGGCAAACCGCTAATTTCGGACGCGTGTACGCCGCTTACGGCGGAATATTTATAGTAATGGCCCTCCTTTGGGCATGGAAGGCCGAAGGCTTTAAACCAGATAAATATGACGTTATCGGGGCCCTGGTAGCGCTCATTGGCGCCTGCATTATTATTTACATGCCCCGTAAATGATCTTTATCTCACCCCTTGCCAATCATCCGTACAAAATGGCGACGCCGGCAATCCTGCACCATTATATAAGTTACATGCCGGGAAGTTGGCCCACGCATATCTTACCGCTACCGGGCTTGCCACATCCACACTGGTAACTATCACTTTGTCGCCCGATATGGTTGCCGTTGCCGGGTAAAACTTTTTATCCGCACCCGCAATTGTAAAGCCTTTAAGCGTATCTCCTTTGGCAACAAGACCGCCATCTGTGTGAGCAAATGCCAGTTCAATTTTGCTTCCAGCTATTTTCTGCGATTTGTAGATCGGCCCCGAATATGGGATGTTCTCACCATAAGTTTTTGCCTTTGCTATCAGCGCCAGTCTGCGGCCTACCTCCTGTTTGTTCTGCGGGTGTATGCGGTTATAATCGCCAATGTCGATAGTTACAGCCATCCCGGTATTGGGTTCGCTCAACGTTTTTAGCTGTGCTTCGCGCAGGGCCGGCCAATCTGCTGCAGGCGGTTGGTCTTTTGCAGCATAATTAGCTATCTGCACAAAATAAAAAGGGAAATTGCCCTCTCTCCATTTTTGGCGCCAGTCGTTTATCATTAACGGGAAAAGCTGTTCGTATTGATACGGCCTGTCGGCGTTGCTTTCGCCCTGGTACCAGATCACGCCCTTAATGGTATAAGGTAAGATCGGGCTGATCATCGCGTTATAAATAAGGGTAGGCCGATTAGGACTATTTGCGTTATTTGGTGGCTGGGGCAGATCCTTTAGCTCAACGGCTTTTTGGTATGCCCACGGGCCTGCCAGGTTTATTTGCCCGGTAGTGTCGGTAGCCAGTGATAACAGCGCTGGGCCCTTGTTAATGCCACCTAAGCCCCCATTATCGAACACACGGATAGCAATGGTATTCTCACCGGCTTTTACAAGGTTGCCGGGGATAGTGTATTTGCGGGGATAGATAAAAAGTTCCATATGCCCAACTTCGGTACCGTTAAAAAATGAATCGTCATAATCATCAATGCCGCCTATATTCAATTTCAGATCCTTGCCTGCCCAGCTGGCAGGTACCGTAACTTTTTTGCGGAACCACATGGTGCCATCATAATCAGGTACGCCAGCCTGCTCCCAATATGTAGGGATATTCATTTTTGGCCATGCCGAATCATAAAAGTCCGGCATCGACCAAAGCAATTTCCCATTTTGCATAGCTGGGTCCTTACTGTTTATGTCGGTCAGCCACTCGCGTACCTCATTTTGGTATTTATCATCAAGCTTTTGCTGGGTTAGGCCATTTTCAGCCGCGGTTACAAATGGCACAAAGGCTGGGATAGCCTTTAAGGCATCGCCACTTGTCCACGCTTCGGCAACCGTACCACCCCAGGTACTGTTGATGATCCCGATGGGTATGTGTTTATCATCATATATATTCTTCGCGAAAAAATACGCGACAGCCGAAAAATCACGAACGGTTTGCGGATCGCACACATTCCAGCCCCACTTTACAGGCACATCGGTACGTGGCTGAAAGCTGGTTTTATTGTCAATTTTCAGCATGCGTATTTCGGGGTAATTGGCAGCATCCGCCAATTCCTTGTCAATATTAAGCACGCTGCCGTAACCCCCGGCCACCTGCATTTCCATGTTCGACTGACCCGAGCATACCCAAACTTCGCCTATCAGTATGTTTTTTAAGATTAATACTGTACCATCATCAAATGTGATGGTATACGGACCGCCATATGATGGGGTGGCTACTCTAACTTTCCAATTCCCCTGTGCGTCAGCAACTGCGGTATATTTCTTCTTGTTCCACGATGTAGTGATGATAAACGTTTTGCCTGCGGTTTCGCTGCCCCAAAGGGTGGCATTGGTTTTTTGCTGCAATACCATATTATCGGTAAAGCAGGCAGCCGGTTTAACCTGGGCGTTCGCCATTTGGATGGTTGACAGCATAAATAAAGCTGTCAACAAGTTATTCTTGATAAATCTCAAATAAAACGTTTTAGTTGACATGGGTAACAATTGGTATTAAATGGTTATGGGCATAAAATTATGTTTTTAATCGGAAAATAAAAATCGTGATTTATTACCGGTGAGAACATGGTTATAAATGCCGGTGGGTACATTTTTTTAGATGCCGGTGGGTACATTTTATAGATGCCGGTGGGGACACCGGCAGTGCGATAGTGGGGTGAAAACTATTGAATAGTACCTTCTTTCCAATACACTTCGCTATGCCCGTCGGCAAATATACGCGAGGATATGGCAACCACTGTATTCGGATCTTTTAAGAACAGCGAATTTTCGATAGCACCCTGGTTTGAAGGTAGATTAGGCCAGGGATAGCTAACATGCGTGAAATTTGTGGCCATACTGTTGCCGATCATCACTATCATGGTATTATTACGCCACGATGGAACCGCCCTGCCGCCCGCATCATGTACCGATAAAATAGTTTCGCCCGCGGCAGCCTGCACAATATAAGGCGCGCCGCCCCAAACACCGGGTACGGTTGCCAGCCAGCGTCTACCGTTTGCGACGGTACCAACCCCATCAGGATAGTGCCAGGCGGAATAGAGCGACGACCACAGCACCCACGCCGATGCGCTGTTGCCAACCGACTCAACCGGGAAAACTATACCACGGTTGTTTTGAAGCAGCAGTGGTACTGGCATGCCGTCTCTATCACCGGGGGTATAAGCCACCGATAGCGGCGTCGACCACGTTGTACCGTCGTTGATTGAACTAACCATTAATATTTGTTGTTGAGGACTTGATGATGGCCACCACGCCGCCTCGCTTGAGTAAAACAGCTCTATCTCGCCACTGGGGAGCTGAACCATACAAGGCTCCCATGAGCGGCCGGTCGCTACTATCTGGTCGCCGCTCCAGGTTTGGCCGCCGTCGGTGCTTATGCGTATCCGCACATCGTCCATCGAATTGTTATCATTAGCGCCGGGCGTACCTAAGGCAACATAAGCGAATATGATCCACCCGTTTTGCAAAACATAAGTTTCGCCGCCTGATAGGTTCACGTAGCCCGCCGGCGGTGCAAATATTTGTGGGTCTGACCAGGTTACGCCATTGTCGGTACTGCGCCGCATGGCAATTGAATCAGCAAACAAATTTGCGGTGGTGCCAAACTGGTAGGTTAATAGCAGCGTATTACCGCTTACCCGGTGCGCCCTGCCATACTCGGCATTGTTTACGTTGTGCGATATTTTGGTTGCCGTGTTGCTCCAGTTAATAGTTTGCAGCGGCGTACTGTTATCGGGTATAAAGGTGTTGTGTACAACGGTAAGGGTAACGTTGCATTTTTGTACCAGGCCTGACACCGAAGTAATTGTATAAATGAACCTGTTATTGTTGGCGGCAAAGTTTACCGACGTTCCTGATGCCGGCGAAACCTTTGCGCCTGCAGAAACCTGTATAGTTGCCGCCATAGCAGATAAGTTAGTAGTATCTGACACGGAAACGCTGACCGAACCCGAGTCGGGCCCGTTGATGATGGCGGCATTACCAACCTGGCCGTAAGGCAAAGCAAAACCAATTACGGCGCGATTATAAATAGTTGAATTTGGCGGAATAGCAGCAGTGTTTTTTTTGCAGCTGATAACCAGCGTGATCCAAAGTATCGCGACAACTAAGCCCTTTATGTTGCTGTACATATTCATCAATTCGCTTCCGGGAAAATGGTATAATCGGGACCGACTCACTCGCCACTTATAAAATACCTGGGTGTAGTTCCGATAGTAAAGGTATCCTCGATATATCCTAAAATGTCTTATTTGGTTACTTTATGCTTTTTATCCCATTCTGCTAATAGCTGCATCACATCGTTGAGCGACATCCCCTTTTCAGTGAGTGTATACTCCACCTTTGGCGGGACCTCGGCATATACCTTCCGATTGATAATACCGTCAGCCTCCAGTTCTTTTAAATGCCTGGATAATACCTTTAGTGCTATACCTTGAATTGCTTTATGAAGCTCACCAAATCGCCTGGGGCCTGATAATAACATCCAGATAATAACGGGTTTCCACTTGCCGCTTATGATACTGATGGACCCTATTATTGAGCAATCACAATCCAGCTCTACTTTTTTTTCAATTATTTTTTCTGCTAACATGTTGATAATGGGCATTAGTGTCTTAAATGTCAATACTTGACAAATGTGCCATTACTTGACAAATGTAAAGTTATGGATTAGTTTTGTTAAAAAAAGTGAAAATGAAAATATTAATTATAGGTGCCACAGGTACCATCGGGAAACATGTAACCGCCGCATTACAAAAAGATCATGAAGTAATTAAGGCAGGTTCAAAAAGTGCTGATATACAGGTAGATATTTCGTCAACCGAATCGATAGAAAATTTTTACAAACAGACCGGGAAATTCGACGCCTTAATTTGCGCTGCCGGCGACGCGCAGTTCGGACCTTTAGCAAGTATGAAGGATGCTGATTTCAGGATTGGCGTGAACAGTAAATTGATGGGCCAGGTTAACCTGGTATTGATCGGCCAGCATTACATTAATCCCAAAGGGTCGTTCACTTTAACATCAGGTGCATTAGCGGATGACCCGATTCTAATGGGTGCAAACATCAGTACGATGAATGCAGCGGTCAATGGATTTGTAAAGGGCGCAGCAATAGAGCTGGAGAATGGGGTGCGTATCAATGCGGTCGGTCCTGATATAGTTGAAGAATCTACAGCCTACTTTTCCTATTTCCCTGGACACGTTCCCGTCACCATGAGCCGGGTGACCCACGCTTATATCAAAAGCGTTTTAGGCGGACAAACCGGTCAGATCTATAAAGTGTTGTAGCTGGCATTCAAAAATTAAAAAAAAATAAAAAGATAAAATGGTTTGTGGTCGATAAATGAATTAACAAACAAGTAAAATAATATTATGAAAATACTCATTTTAGGGGCCACTGGTAGAACCGGTCGCCTTATCGTTGAAGAGGCACTAAAGCAAGGCTATGATTTAAATGTTTTGGTGCGGGATAAAAACAAAATATCCTTTAATTCAAAATCAATTAACGTATTTCAGGGAACACCAACCCGCAGAACAGATCTAGCTGCTGCAATGCAAGGCTGCGATCTGATAATAAGTGCTTTGGGTATCGTTAGAGCCTCAGATGCTCCCTGGTCTAAATTAATAACCGCCAAAAATTTCATATCTGAAAGCATTAAAAATGCGATAGCTGAAGCGGATCAACAAGGCCTAAAACGGTTAATTACAGTCTCTGCGTGGGGTGTAGGGGATAGCAAAAAAGATATACCTTTTTGGCTCAGATGGTTAATTAACTATACCAACATGGGCCCTGTCTACGCGGAACACGAATCCGCGGAAAAACTATTGGCAAATTCAAACTTAAACTGGACGGCTGTACGGCCTGTTGCCTTAAACGATTCCAAAAAGATAAAAACTTTAAAGGTGAGTTTTAATAACTTCCCTAAACCAAGTTTACAAATCAGCAGGCAAAGTGTTGCTAAATTTATAGTTGATATAGTAAAAACCGATAAATACGATAGGAGAAGCCCAACTATTTCTGAAAATTAATATGGCGGGGAGATGCAAGCACAAAATCAGCATAATATGAAAGCAGTAAAGGTAATTGGATTTATCCTACTCGGATTGTTGGTAGTAGTGGCTGCCGCCGGCACCTATGTAAAGGTAGCATTACCAGACACAGGCGCGGCGCCTCAAATTAAAATAGAACGCACAGCAGAACGAATAAAACGCGGCGATTATTTAGCCAACCACGTTGCTGCTTGTATGGACTGCCACAGTACCAAGGACGAGCGTTTGTACGGAAGCCCGGTTGTGGGCGGCTTTGGGGCTGGAGGTGAAAAGTTTGATCAGCAGATGGGTCTTCCCGGCAAGTTTTATGCATCTAACATAACCCCTTATAAATTACTCAGTTGGACAGATGGCGAAATATTGAGGGCGCTAACGACCGGGGAGAACAAATTTGGCAAGGCCATCTTTCCGCTAATGCCCTGGGACCATATAGGGCAGATGGATAAAGAGGACGTGTACAGTATTATTGCTTATTTACGTTCAATTCCTGCAATTAAAAAAGACATACCGGCGTCAGAAATTGACTTCCCGGTCAATTTTATTATTAATACCATGCCGCATAAGGCAAATTTGGCTAAGCTACCGTCGGAAAATGATACCGTCAAGTATGGCGCTTACCTTGTTAACGCAGCGGCTTGTGTAGATTGTCATAGCAAGAGATATCATGGGGATATAATCCCCGGGACAGAGTTTGGCGGTGGAATGGAATTTAGACAGCAGGGAGGTGTTGTACATTCTGCAAACATCACACCAGATAAACTAACCGGCATAGGATCATGGAGTAAAGATATATTCATCCAACGATTTAAAAGTTTTGAAGGTAAAGAAAAGCAAGCGGCTAAACTTAACCCCGGCGATCCACAAATACGAATGCCATGGTATATGTATGCTGGAATGAAGACCAACGACCTTGCAGCAATCTATGCTTATTTAAGAACTGTCAAACCGATCAACAATCGGGTTATTGGGTTTCAGAAGTTTTGAGAGCTTGTGAACGCTCTGCCATTTGATATCGAATTATGCGGAGCCGTTGGTTCTGATTATGTTAAATTTGACGTCAACACGCCAAATTAGGCAATACACATTTAAACACAGCAAATATTGGCTTTTTTTGAAAGCATATTGGCTTTTGACCTTGCCTAAACTATGCCAGCGCCATATAATATTTAAGGTTATCCTCCAGTTGCTCGGCTTTATGGATAAGATATTTATTTTCGATAAATGAATCGGTATCGATAGGTTCATTCATTAGTTTTTCCTTGTAAACCTCTTTAAAGTTGAAGTACTTTAAGGCCAGGTTCCAGTGTTTTTTAAGATAGGCACAAACGCGGGCGTCTTCTTCATTTAGCAAAGCGTAGCTCAATACCACATAAGTGTCTTTCGGCAGCGTTTTTACATTCTTTAATATTTCCTCGTTATACGCTATCCATACCTTTAAATAGTATTCGGCTTTGTCGTTATAATATTTGCGCAGGCGGCGTTTGCGGCGGAAGGTTTTCCATATAAACCTATCGAAAGCGCCCCTGGCCATGTATTTTTTATCTACATCGCTAAAATCACGCTGCAACAATGAACTTACTACCGACCGGTGGTCGCGCACAATAATGACATATCGGGCATCAGGTAAAAGCTCCTTATAAACGTCAAGAAACAGGCAGGTACGCGGGTCTTTCCAGCCCCATTGTTTATACAGGCGGTTCTTGATATTTATTATGGTTTTTAGTTTTTCGCGGTGATAAACCGAAACATCAATATCATGTTCTTCGGTTAAGCCTGATGGCGGCAGGTGATTGTCGTTTAATATCTCTTCGTGCAGCTTTAAAAACTCTACATCTTCAAAATGCCCCTCTGAATTTCCGGGAAGCGCCCCCAGCATGTTCTCGCCCAACTCTAATCCGCACTTGTTTAACCAGTTTGTGATCAATGACGTACCGGACCGATGCATCCCGGCAATAATTAGAGTTCTGTTTTGCATATATTCATATAAGGGGTTAGTTAAAAAGACCGGTGCCGGTAAAAGCACTCTTTGTTTATAAACAGTATACGTTCATAAATTCTTTAACAATATGTATATAACATACAAAGCTATAGGTTAGTACAACTGGCTTGTGTAATTTGTTCATTACAATGGGCTTACCAGCAAGTTTGTTACAAATAATGAAGATTTGATGAAGAACAATCAGCTAGTTATCGAATATATAAATGCCTGATTATGTTGACGATCGGGCATAATTTGCCTCCCGAAATCGCTGTAAAATTTTAGGCGATTATAGCCTGGCAGCCAGGCTATACTACCTGCCGAAGCTATAAGGGAAATGAAAGATCATTCTATTTACACTGCCTCAAATACATCTGGATGGTATTCTCCAATCCATAATACAAGGCATCGGTTATCAATGCGTGGCCTATGCTTACTTCCAGCAGGCCGGGTATGTTTTCAGTAAAGAATTTCAGGTTATGCAGGTCCAGGTCGTGGCCTGCGTTTATACCTATGCCCAGGTCATTGGCGGTTATTGCCGCTTGTATATACGGGGCTATCGCTTGTTCACGATCCTGGCTGTAGTGGCTGGCATAAGCTTCGGTATATAGTTCAATGCGGTCGGTACCTGTTTTGGCGGCGCCTTCAACCATGCCAGGTATCGGGTCGACAAATATGGACACACGGATGCCGGCGTTTTTGAAAACAGCAATCATCCCCTTTAAGTAGTCAGCATGCTTTATGGTGTCCCATCCGTGGTTCGAAGTGATCTGTCCCAGCACATCGGGTACTAAAGTTACCTGCTCGGGTTTGTTAGCCAGCACCAGGTCAATAAATTTTTGCTCCTGGCAATTTCCTTCAATGTTAAATTCGGTGGTGACTATTTTTTTCAGCTCAAACACATCATTATAACGAATGTGCCTTTCATCGGGCCTTGGATGTACCGTGATGCCCTGCGCGCCAAATCGTTCGCAGTCTTTAGCTACCTGGATAAGATCGGGGTTGTTACCGCCGCGCGAGTTACGCAGCGTTGCAATTTTATTTATATTGACGGATAGACGGGTCATTTTAAAATCTAATTTTGTCGCGGTAAATATCCGCAATACTTCACTAACAACTGAAACATTTTTATGATTGCTGTATTTATATACCTGTTATGAAAAAATATTTAAAATACCTGTTTGCCTTATTTTTAATAAGCGGCTTTTATAAGACCGCTCAAGCACAAACCGCCTATACTGATATTACAAACTACCAGGTTTATTATGGCTGGGCACATCATGCACCACAAGATTGGCTGATATTACGCCAATTTGATGATAAAGGCAAAAAGTATTTTTTAATGGTGAATCCGCAAACGCTGGAAACAAAAGTAAATGATGCCGATTTTTACCAGGTTAAGCAAATGACCTTAGCCGAGACGAGGGCTTTTTTTAAAAATACACCCTACGAAAGGGCCTTAACTAAAGCCGAAAAGGCATCCGTAAAGCTTCAGGATGCAGGTATTGAGGCTGGCATGCCCAAAGAGACAGGCATTAGCCTTACCGCCGACCTTTGCCCATCGCACCGGCCGTTAGACAAGCGGATATTTACGGATATAGTAGCCGAATTTAAAAAGGTGGAAAAACCGGTACCTATAGCGCTTTCCATAACAGGGATATGGATGCGCCAACACCCGCAGGATCTTGACTGGCTGAAAGCGCAGCAACAGGACGGCGAGATCCACATTACCTGGATAAACCACAGCTTTAACCACCGCGTAAGTTTGAAGGCGCCGCTGAAAGAAAATTTTTTGCTTGAACCCGGCACCAACATCAGTTATGAGGTTTTGGAAACGGAGAAAGCGATGCTGGAGAATGGGTTGCTGCCTTCAACGTTCTTCAGGTTCCCGGGACTGGTATCAGACCAGCAGCTGGTGTTTAAGATAACGGATTTTGGTTTGATACCCATAGGAACCGACGCCTGGCTGGCCAAAGGGCAACAACCACAAGCAGGCAGTATTGTACTGATACATGGCAATGGCAACGAGCCTGTGGGCGTTGATGATTTTATAAAACTACTACGTTCTAAAACAGCAGATATAGCCAAAAAGCAATGGTTATTGTATGATCTGCGTGAAAGCGTTGACGAAGAGTTTGAAAACGCAAATTAAGGTCGCAGATCTTTTGAGATGATATATTACTGCTTGCCAGTAGCGATAGGTAAGGTAAAGTAGAACGTACTGCCCTTTCCGAATTCGCTCTTAACCCATATCTTTCCGTTGTGGCGTTGAATGATCTCGGCACTCAGGTAGAGCCCGATACCAAAGCCAGATATGTGTTTGCTTTCGGTGGTTTCAACGCGGTAATAGCGTTCAAAAAGCCGCTCAATATCATTGGGTTTTATGCCAGCACCCTCGTCGCTAACGCTCACCTGTACCTCGTTCCCCATTACTTCGCATTTAACAGTTATCGGTGTACCCCTTGGTGAATATTTAACTGCATTACTTAACAGGTTGGATATTACGTGTTCTATTTTGTCCATATCTGCATAAACCATAACGCTATCACATGGTACTAAGCTAATGTCATGGCTCGCGCTGGTAAGCATCGTTTCTTCAATAACCTCCTGCACCAGACTTTCGAGCTTAAACTCCTGCTCGTTAAGGTATATCTTGCCCGATTCGAGCCTGGTTACATTAAGGAAACCATTTATCATTGCGCTCATTTTGTTTACCTGCGTTTCCACTTTACCCAATGCATTGATGGCGAAATCATCCTCCTGTTTTTTAGCTTTTATATGCAGCATTTGCACATATCCTTTTAACGATGTAAGCGGCGTTTTCAACTCATGGCTCACCATGCCTATAAAATCATTCTTGCGTAATTCGTTCTCTTTCTGGTTAGTTATCTCCAATACGGAGCCAATGAATCGCACCGGCTTATCATCATCGTTGAACATCACCTTGCCCTTAGCCCTTATCCACCGTTGCTTTTTATCTTCAGCGCCAACCGTACGATATTCCACATCATAATCGCCGTTACTTATTTCTTTTACGAAGGCATCAGAAATTATTTTATCTATCCGCTCGCGATCATCCGGATGTAAGCCCTGTAAAAAATCTTTTTCGTACGTAACCGGATCACTGTGGCTAATCCCGAACAACAGCCGGCAACGGCTATCCCAATCAAGGGTGCCATTTACCAGGTCCATATCAAAAGTTCCCAATTCGGCTGCAAGCGTGGCCATGCGTAAATGCTCTTCCGCCTCCTGGATATCGTGACGCGCCAGTACCTGTTCAGTAACATCATTCGCTACCACCATAATAAAGTCGGTAACCTTGTCATTGTCCTTTAACGGGTAGTAAACAAAATTAAAATATGCGTCTTTCAGTTCCCCGTTATGCTCAATGGTAACTTTAGCTTCCGTTCCGTAATATGCCTTACCTGAGGTATAAACGTCGTCAAGGATCTGTAAAAATGGCTGCCCCGCTAATTCGGGCAAAGCCATGGCAAGCGGCAAACCAACTATCCAGTCCGTTTTACCCCATACATCCAACATCATATCATTAACTGTGGCCACAATAAGATTGCGCCCCTCTAAAATACTCATGGCTACCGGCGCCTGGCGCACAATAGAACGGAAACGTGCTTCACTTTCGGTGAGTGTATCATTCAACTGCAGCAAACTTTCCTGAGACTGGTAAATTTCTTCGTTGGTTTGGATCAGTTCCTCATTGGTGGTGTTCAGCTCATTATTCATGGACGTTAGCTGCTCATTAAGTTCGCGCTCACGCTGGCGGGCCTTAACCTGCATGGTTACATCGATCGCCACGGCCATAACTGCTATTGTGGCGCCGTCATCGTCCTTTACCGGTTGATAAATGTAATTGTAGTAACCCTCGATCAACCTGCCATCGTGCTCCAAAAGGGCAAACGCCTCATTCTCCCGGTGTGCAATGCCTGATGTATATACTTCTTCGAGGCGTTTTAGGTAAGGCTGGCTTTGCATTTCTGGCAAGGCCGATGCGTAGGGCTTGCCGATAATACTGCTTGGCTTTCCAAGGAGTTTTAACATTTCGTCGTTTATAAGTTCAAATATCAGATCGGCACCTTTTATTACGGCTATGGCAACCGGCGCATGTTTTACCATAGCACGGAAACGCGATTCACTTTCCTCGATCTTTTTACGGGCCAATACCTGCTGCGTTACATCGATACCTATGGTTATCAGCCCGTTTATTTTACCATCCGAATCATAAAGTGCCTCGTAAACAAAATTGATGTAAGCTGTTTCTAATTGTTTGCCGCGTAATAATTGCACAGGCAACTCGATAGCGGAAAATGGTTCGCCGGTTTCGTAAACCTGGTCAAGTAACGACTTGATGCCCTGTTCCCTTAGCTCCGGCATGGCATCAAGTATCGGCCTGTTCAATACATCTTGTGCTTTCCTGCCCCACAATTCCAACGCCAACGGATTTACTATCTCAACTACATAGTCGGCACCCCTGAAAATAGCAATGGCCACGGGGGCTTGCAATATCACAAGGTGCAGGTTTCGCTCGTTCTCTTTTATCTTTTTCTGTGCCAGCATTTCGGCCTCGACAGCCAGCGCCAGTTGTCTATTATTTTCTTCGAGTTGCTGATAGGCAACCACCTTGCCCGTGGTTTCGGTACAGGTAACAAAAACGCCAGCCGGGCTGCCCGACTCGTCGCTCACCGGGCTGAAGCTAAATGTCCAGTAAACATCTTCAATTTTACCGTTACGATAAATGGGGATCAGCTGGTCTTCGCTCCAGGTGGCTTCTCCGCCGGCTAAAACCTGGTCTATCAGGGGTTTTATAATGTGCCATATCTCAGGCCAGGCCTCTGCAGCGGGCATACCTAATATAGAAGGGTGCTTACCATTATTGCCTAAACTGGGGCGATAGGCATCGTTATAAAAACAAATAAGATCGGCCCCCCAAAACAGGAACATGGGGAAGCTGGAATTCAGGATAATGCTTAATGTTGTTTTTAAACTCTGGGGCCACGTTTCGGGGCCACCGAGCTTAGTTTCCTGCCAGTTAAATGACCGGGTAAGTTTGCCCATTTCGCCGCCGCGTTCCAAAAATTTGTTGTCGTGCATGCTTCGGTTAAAAAGATAGATGAACGAAAATAGAAATAATAACAGAAATTATGAGCTATAGTCCGGTGCCGGCCAAAAACAGGATAGGAACGTCCGCGCGCTTATTTTGTTTGCTTTTAAACCAAAATTACCACGTCGCGACACATTATAGTTAACGTTTGTTAAATTTCTTTTTAAAAAGCCGGCGGCGAAGTACTTTTAGGTTAATTATTAACGACGAAATCCTGTGCCAAAGGTCGCCCTGCTTACAGCCGCATTTTTACTTGCAATGCTGCCAAACTGTTTATTCGCGCAGCGTTTAAATGGGCGGCTCATAGACCGCTACACCAAGCAACCGGTAGGCTATGCAAATATTGTTACTGCTGCATCCTCAACCTCAAGTTCGGCGGATGGAACCTTCGTATTATCAAACCTTCATCCAGGCGATGAAGTGGTTATCTCCAGTGTAGGGTACAAACTTTACAAATTCAATTACAGCAGCGCCAAACCCGACACCATCACCATCTACCTTTCCCAGTTTTCGGTTGTGCTAAGAGACGTAACCGTAAGGAGCAGTGGCAGCTATAAGACTGATTCCCTGCGTAACCGGAAAGATTTTGCTTCGGTATTTGACGACAAGGGGCTTACGTTCAAGGATATTTTCATTACCCGGGACTACGGTAAATATGTACCCTACAATTATATCGATGCGCCTCACAGCACCACAACACTTTTAAGCGTCGATCTTTTGCAGGTTGCCAGTCTCCTCAGCAAAAACAAGGCACCTGAAACCAAACTGCAAAAAACATTGATAGCCGATGAACAGGGTAACTACGTCGACCATGTTTTTTCGCGGCAAAAAGTGATCGCTATAACCAGCCTTAAAGGCGATTCACTGCGGGATTTTATGAACGACTACCGGCCGGCTGTAGCACAGGTAAAGAAAATGACTGATTACGATATGGTGTTGTACATTAAAAAAAGTTATGCCACGTTTTTGAAAAGCTATAAACCGGGCAGCGGCAACAGGATGTTCACAAAATAGCATTACATAATCCTATTTAGTAAAACCGAGCCATAAAAAAGGAGGCTATCCTTTTG
>Ga0206963_10128_pt1 | contig 26394 bp, 22 predicted proteins | sample Alteio_BWOrgHeat_28_FD_152958 | JGI IMG/M metagenome (GOLD analysis project Ga0206963, IMG submission 152958) | Enriched cells from forest soil in Barre Woods Harvard Forest LTER site, Petersham, Massachusetts, United States -... | ecosystem: Environmental > Terrestrial > Soil > Temperate forest >... | reverse complement strand
GAGGCATTGGGTTTAGCCGATTACCGTCCTAAGCCAGGAGACAACAAAGACGAACTGTGGAGAGAGCGTTGGACCGGCGAGGGACTACGGCGCTCTAAGTCATCGTCGGCGGTCAGTCTGGGTACCACGTACCTATTTACGGCGGGCAAGAATCGTTTGGGCGACGCCGAAACCTCGGGATCGGATGAAGTGAAACTTCCCTTTTTCTGTAGGTGCGAGTTGTGAACGAACCAATTTTAGCGTTAGAGCCCGAGGGCTCTTGGGAAGCAAAGGGGATAGGCCTCTGCGCGATTAGGAACAAAGGAGAGTCATATGTTGATGCGAGCGTTAGCCGCCGTCCTACTGTCGGCGATGGCATGGGGAGGTAGCTCGGCGTGGGCCAATGAAGCCACGGTGCCAGGAGTTGTCTGCTATGCCAAAGATCGGGTCAAAGAATCCGCAGCTAAAGGGCACCATTGGGTGCATTACTACTTTCGCGGAGAGGGAATCTGCCTAAGCCACGCGAAGGGCGCTGCCCTAGAGCGCTGCTACTACTCTTCGAAAGATAAATCGACCTGCAATACTGTCGATGACGAGTGCTACGACACGATGATTTTGGAACCTAAACGATAGAGGTGTTTATGAAATTCTTAACGATGTTCGTTGTATTGTCGACGGTATTAGGCGCGAATGTCGCGCGTGCGGCCGAGCCGCCTCCCGGTCATTGGTACAGCTCCTGGACAGATCCCAAAACCAACCGGTTGGTTACTTACGAAAATTGGTATACCGATGAGAAAGATGCGGATGGCGTCAAGGTTGTCGGGACTCGCATTGTCGAAACCGCTGTGACTTCTGAACCACCGGCCAAGCCTACTACTCCTCCTTACTCGCCACCGGAGCAGCCTATCTCGAGTGAGGACCTGACGGGTCCTTGGTACTGCTATGCCAACGACTTCATCAATGGGCACGCCCCGAATGATCGCAGACTCGATTCCTGCATTCGCTTCTACTACAAAGGCGTCGGCGGTTGCAAAGACGAGGCTATGGGCCTTGCCCTTATGGAGTGTCAGAAGCGGTCGGAAAATCGAGAGACCTGCGAAATTGTCCGATCCAAAAACTGCTTCAAGGACAAGGATCTCTTTTGGAATAACCACAAAAAATAAGGGCAACGAACCGTAATCACGGCACGCCCTACCTTGTGAAGGAGTAAAGGATGAGAAAGTTTGTGTGGGTTTTGGCACTACTAGTTGGACTCTACGGTCAAACCGGTCTATCGGAGGACTACTTTGACCAATATGGACGACGGTATCGGGTTACTACTCCTGTGCCGGCGCCCCACACTTTCTCTGAGCTCCCACGGCCAGAGGCCGGACATTGGTATGGGCGTGTCGTGGAACGAGATCGCAACGTGATCTCAACCTGGAATTGCTATTTCGTCTTGAATTCCTGGGGGGAATATAAGTCCCGGTGGACAAAAGTGCTCGATGAACCCTTGCCCGTCGGATATCAGCCAGGGAGTTATGCCGCTCAACTCCCGGTTCCCACTGCCGGGCATTGGCATGAACGCGAAACCACCGAGAAAAGCAATGTAGTCAGGATCTATGACGCTTCGTTCGTCATTAACACGAGCGGCTTTAAGGAAAAACAGATTCGTTTTCTATTGGAAGAGCCCCAACCGGAGATCGTCAAATCCGTTACGAAGCCCGTTGAACCGGAGCGAGTCGCGGTTCCGGAAGTGAAATCTTCTGACCCAACTGAAGCGGAATCGAAAACAAAACTGAAAGTTGCGCCCGAACCGACAGAGGAGCCTTTAGCCAAATCGGAAGCTACGGATCGAACGGTGCGCCCTCCTTCGGAGTTAAAGAAGAGAACAGAACCTGAGCTGGATATTGAAAAACTGGCGGAGACATTCAATGAACGGACTCCACGCCCGAGATCAGAATCAAGAAAAAAAGCTGATTTAAAAGCGCCGTCTGAAAAAGTGGAGGAGTCGGCCAATCGATCGACGGATCTCGAACGGACTCCACGCCCGAGGTCAGAATCGAAAGCCACTTTGAACTCGGAAGACATAATCCCAAAACGCCCGCGCTTGCTACCCCCTTCGTCTATAGGAATAGCGCCGATAGTGGGCGAGGAGTTATCCGATCTAGAGTCCAAGCGTTCTTCTTTGGTTAAAGAAGGTAAGAGTGTGATCCCTGTCCCGGAGCCGCTCGTAGAGGCGCAGCCGTCAGTCGCGTCAAAACAAGATTGGTCGGAGCGCGGAGCGGAGCTTTTTCCGCAGGGCCGTAAGGAAATGGTTCAACTGCTGGGCGGGGTGATTTCGAACACCGGTCGCTGGCAGATCGATCTGTCAAAACGCTTTCTCAATTGCAATAACGGTATCTGTATTGTGAGAGAGCGAGGGACGGAAAAGATAGAGATCCCCTTTCAAGTCGGATTGGGACGCATCTGGCTGCTTAAAATCGAAGCGGAACGCTTGGTCTTTGATCTCGATAAGCGGCGCCTGAAAAAACCTCAGGAGGTGTCAGCAACCCTTCAACTGGTCCGACGAATGGAATCGTTAGAGGCTCTGCTCGAATTCTCGCACACGAATTCGTTAGACCCCTACAATGAAAATCTTAACGCCGGCCTGGATAAGGCGCGGGAGATCACTCAGGGTTGGAACCCATTCTCCACCGATAACCAGAAAATAGAAGTGCTTAGGTGGCAGCTACTGGCTAAAGACATTCGGGTGTTTTCAGAGAGAACGCTTAGCCTGAAAAAGATCATGAATGCAAAGACGGGCATTCTTTTGAAAGAGACCTCGGCCAAACTCGAAGCCCTTCTAAAAACTATGGGTGACGATCCTTGGTCGCTGGAACCAGTGGAACAATACGAAATCGCCCGCAAACTTTATGTCGAAGCATTGGCTCCCGTGCGAAATCAGTACTCCGCTTTGGCTCGCGAGGCAGACGCATTGCGAGGCCAGTCGACCAACTCCATCAATCTTCTGATGGTGTTGGGAGCGGCGGAAAATATCGCCATCTATTCGTGGACCATCATGGATGATTTGGCCAATCGGGACCAAGATAAATGAATTGTTTTCGGCTTCGATTCCTATTTTCCGAGGGGACGATAGGGCCGAGGCGAAGCAGTAAACGGAAAATAGGGAGGTAGTTATGAAAATGAACGGAGATACAAAAGAGGTAAATGGGATGCGTGTTATCAAATCCGGTTCCATTCTTACGGCCGGAATTTGGACCTTGATGCTATTCAGCGCTAGCGCCTTTGGTTGGGGAATTGTCGCTCCGAATGGGCCGCAAGCGTTTCAATACTTTCAGGTGAAAGGCGTTACCCTTTTCCAATACGATTGTTTGCCTGGAGAAGAGCCGACGGGAACCTCCTGCGCGAGGGCGGAATTTCCCCGTGGAAACTATCCACGCATTCGCGAAATTCTCGCACAGGAGTTGAAGCATCTGATCGAAAAGTTAGACGCCGTGATCGAAGTCGAGGAGCTTAAGTTAAAGGACAAGGACCCCGAGGTGATTACGCTTCGCAACATGGTCCAGGAAGATGGAAAGGCCATCGCGGCCCTCATTGTTGAAAAAGCTGGCTGGGAAAAAAAGAAGATTTTGGCGGAAATTAATGTTCGCCTAATGAAAGAACAACTAAAGATCATTGCGGCCCTACTAGCACAGGCTCCGCCGGAGCCTGGTTTCACCCGTCTGGCTACCGCGCAGGCCGAATATGAGGCCAAAAAAATAAAGCACGAATTGGAAGTAGATAAATTTGATACCGAGGTGACCGTGATCTCTAAGAAGATATCGGCACTACTAGAAAAGGTTAAGGCGGATAAAGTGACATTGAAGGAGTATTTGGCCGACCTCACGGTGACCTCTCCGCAGCTTGAGGAGCATCGTGCGATTCGCGACGATCTAAAGGAAGAGCGAGAACTACTGCCGGAATTGGACGCGCGCTTGACCCAACCTGTGGCCTACAATCTGGGAACCTGGGACGATCCGGGAGCTCCCGAACTTTTCGCGCGCCTGATGGAGGTCTGTCGAAAGCATAAGGAATAATCTGCGGTATCTCAAAGCGCGGTAGGCTACTGGTTGGGGTGGCTACCGCGCTTTTTCCTCTTCAGTCCTACCCTAACACTCTATAATTCCATGGTTATTTGGTATCACTAGTTCTACTGGGGCATCCCCCCGTGGTTTGCCTTCTGGGAATGTGATAGACCTCTACCTCGCCGGAATCCGGGGTAGGAATAACCATGAAGCGGCCCTCCAAAACCATCAAACATCACGAGAAGATCTTAGGTTCGATCTTGGAGTTTGGACACCGAACTCAAGATTTGCGTCGAGCGGCCATTTTAGAGGCCGCAGTCGAAATCATGGCGACCACGGGAATCGACGAACTAACCTTTGAGCGAATCGGCAAACAGGTCAAAATGGCGAGAAGCCATGTCGTATACTACTTCTCTGATCGTAAGTTATTAGTCGAGTCGGCCTTGCAATTTGTCGCCCTTACCGCGCAAGAATTTATCGTCCAGCGATTAAAGGATCATGACGACTGGCGAACGTTACTCACCACTTATGTCGAAGCGAACTTTCAATGGATCTATGAAAATCGGGCTCACGGCTCCGTGTTTTTGCTCATGTACTACGAAGCCACCTTGAAGAAGAGTATCCGAAAACTAAGTACCGAGGCGCGAATCGGTGGAGTAAAACGCATCACCGGAATACTTCAACTTAGTCCGATCGCGTGGAAGGAGTCGGACCTAGTCGCCACCAGCAAGGCGATTCAGGGAATGATCACCGGGAATCTTATCGATGTGGTGACTACCGATTTCAGTAAAGAATTTCAGGAGCGAAAAAAACAGACCGTGCAAAGTGTTCTTAAACTAGTGGATGCCTTTGCGATATGAAGTATTGGGTCCTCCCCCTTAGTCTCGTGCTTCTATTTCCCTTTACTCCGGTTTGGGGGGCGGAGGCTCCACTCTCCTCGGAATCACAGCTTCGCTCGTTGCAAAAGTTTATGGGCGTACCTTTTTCCTTCGATGCTTACTCGATGCACTATACCGCCCTCCCCACGGACCCACAGGGGAATGTTTTGCCCCACACTGGCGATGGATATCCGCCGGGCTCCTACGGAATATCGGTCATTAAGCCGGGTAAACTCGCTAATCTTAAATTTATCGATGCTGAGGTCGCCCTTTACATGGAGGTGGTAGCGAAACAATTTGGCGTGAAAACAGGATGGAAAGAGTCACTAGTTCAATTGTCTAGGTCGCAAAACCGAATGGCGACCCACCGGCTTTTGGAGGACACTTATCAATTTCTCCTAGCCGGATGGAAAGAGATGGGGCTTTTCCTCGAGGGGTACGGGGAGGGGGACTCTTATGAGTATGAACAGATCCGAGATGGGCTATGGCCGGCAATCGTCGTAACCGATCCCAATGATCTCAATAAAGTTCTTTTCGTGATCGCTATTGCTCTTGACGGCAAAGATGGTCTTCCCTTCACTTGGCGTCTCGTTGGCAAAGGAATCTCGGGAATGCCGGATGCTCTGCCGGCGAAGAAAATTCGAGTGGAAGACGGTGAGACCCTAAGAAATCTCCTCTTGGACCCTGAAAAATTTCTTCGCCGGCGAGTCCTAAAACCCTACACTCTGGAAGAGTCACGAGCCTTGTCGATTCTGTTTTCCTACCTGCCCACGGTCACCGGAGATCGGGGAGAGTTGAAACACTATTTCAAAAAGCCCGGATTTTCGGAGGATTTGTCGGCACTCGTTCAAGGAGTGGTATTAAGACATGAACTAGATCTGTGGGGCGCTAGCGACATTCCGGATGACGTTCGCGAAGAACATCAAAGACGGCTAACTCTTGCTCTCAGAGCACCAGAACTGGCTGAGTTTCTGAACGATGCTTTTCGAGGGCTTGGAGGGGCTCCCGAGCAGGAGTTCATTCAGTATATAGTGAGTGGGGGGTTCGACTCCCGTTCGCTATTTCCTACCGCACAGAATACCGACCTCTATATTGAGGCTAATAGCTACATGCGTATTGGTCACCAAATAGAGGAGAAAAGACTAGGACGCGTTCCCCACGAAAAGAGTCGAGCCAGACTCTATAACATGCGTTTTGGAATTGATCAGATCGAATACAGCACACCTGATGATCTTCATTTCGGTGGCCCCACCGATATCTTAAAGCACCTAGTTCGAGAATTTCAGACGAGAACGCCAAAAGTCTTGAAGAGGAGCCGGGGTTTTAAACTTACCCAAAAAACCGTCTTTCTCCCTAATCAGGCGGTCATATCTCCGGATGGTCTTCCGTGTCCGTACCTCATCGCCTTCAGCCAGCTGGCCGAACAATTCTATTTTTTAAAACAGGGAACGTTTCTAAACGCAAACGGGGTGGGAGATTATGCGACTCCAATTTGAAACGAAAATGACCTGTCCTCGTGATGTTGTGTGGCGCGAGATGTCTTCGATAGCGACTCTGGATGCCGTCTCCTGGCCGCTACTAAGATTGATTCCAATGGGAAATCCCTTGGGGGATCGGTGGCAGGAGGGAAAAACCTACCATTTTCAACTCAAACTCTTCTACTTCATTCCGTTGCACATTCAGGAGATCTCCTTTGTTCAATTCGATGACGTGAATTTTACCTATCAAACGCAAGAACGAGGCGGACCGATTAGCGATTGGCGACATCGAGTGACAATCGAGCTCACTTCGGGTGGGTGTTTGTTACGTGATGAGATTCATTTTCAGGCAGGTCTTTCAAATGTCTCGGTTTGGTGCTTTTCTCAGCTCTTATATCGAGTGCGCCGGTTGCGACTTCGTCGACGGGTGAAATAGATTTTCATCGGATTTGTCCGGTCATTGGGGAAGACGACTGGACAAACCAGTGGTAGGGTTTCTCCATGAACTTTTCCGAATTGGCCAACAAGCACTGTTCTATCCGTCGGTATAAACCCGATCCGGTTCCCGAGGAGATTCTTGAGCGGATTCTCGGCGCGGCACTTAGAGCGTCCTCCTCGGGAAATATGCAATCCTATTCCATCATTGTTACTACCGACGCTTCTATCAAACAGGCCCTGTATGAGCCGCATTTTAAACAGAAGATGGTACTTGAGGCGCCCATCGTCATGACTTTTTGCAGCGATTTTCATCGCATGCGACTGTGGCTAAAAGAGCGGGATGCCCAAGACAACTTTGACAATTTTATGAGCTATATGATCGGAGCTATCGACGCTGTCTTGGCGGCGCAGAATGCCGCGTTGACGGCGGAGGCGGAAGGATTGGGGATCTGTTACATGGGAACGACACTGGCTAGTTGTCGTGAGATAGCTACCATTTTGAAGTGTCCCGATAACGTGGTCCCGGTGACGGGATTTGTCCTGGGTTATCCCGACGAAACGCCAACCGTTCGTGACCGGTTGCCACTTGATGGAATGATTCATCGAGATACCTACCAAGACTATAGTGTCGATGACATCAATCGCATCTACAAAGATAGAGACGTCAACGGGTGGAATCGTTACATGACGTATCCGGAACTAAAGGCCATGGTGGAAACGTCTGGCGTGAAGAATCTGGCACAACTCTACACCACCGTAAAATACACCAGGGAATCTCACATTAAGTACTCCCAAAACGTGCTCAGCTGTCTTAAGGAACATGATTTTTTAAATCATGATTAGCTCCCAAACGGGCGTCGGCCCTTACCACTAATGCCAAGATTCGGTCAATACGTGCCAATGTCTCCTAGCCGAGCCCCCCTATTTCGAGTTGTTGCCCACTCAATTAATCCGAGGTAGACGGTCGATTACAACTACCCGACTTCGGGTGCGAAACTAAGGAGACCTGCTTATGAAAAAGCTAACGTTGGCTCTGGCGATCCTATCGGGAACTGTCTTTGCGAACGACGCCAATTTCTATTCTTGCGTGTCGACAAAAGATTCTGCTCGTAAGGCGAGCATTAACTTTACGCCTAGTGATATCGTTGGACAATCCGACCTGTCGATTACGGTTGAAGTCCAAGATCCTGAGTCGAACAAACTGGTAGAGCGGACCTTCTCTGCACGGGGCAAACAGATCACCGTCACGAAGGGGACTCCCATCGGCACTCTCTATACCTACACCGACCCCAATGCGGCACGGGTCGGCGGAAGTGTTAGTAATTACTCCATCGTACTTCCGGATAGGGTGACTATAGTAGCCTTGGGAGCCGGCCCAGTGAAGTTGGCCTCGACCCTCGTCATCACCGCTACCGCACCCACTGAAAGAAAACCCAACTCTGCGACTGTTACGCAGACAAATCTATTCCTTCCGTTGAGTTGCGATGCGCAAGTGGTTCAAACGTTGAAGTGAAGTAGAATCTTTTCCAAAAAAAGGCTCACGGCCTGCAAAGGACAGTGAGCCTTTTCTTATTTTCTAGAGCGTTCGGAATCGGGCTCCTCCGCGCAATAAGTGATACGCGGTACGTAAAGCTCACCGCAGATGGCGCGCATGCAGATACTTGTGATGCCCACTGCACATAGTCGCCAAATTCTCTACCGTGCTAGGCTTAGGCGTTTCGATTCTGTCCGAACATAAATTTCTCTCGGCCTTCTTGAGAGGGTCCTTCTTTTCCAGATAACCATCGATGACTCGGTAATGGGCTTGATACGGGGTTTAGCCTCTTCTTCCGGATGGTGCGTCACAATCTCTCTACGAAGGTTGTTTTGGGAGAGCGTTGTTGCCTTCTCCAGCCATTGCGTTTGATTCTCTGGGGTAATAATCGAAACGATTCGTCTGGCATTAGAGATATGAAGCTTCCCCTCATCAATTAGGGTCTTCATTTCAGGAATCACCTGGGCCTTCTGGGCAATCCCGCATAAGGTATAGGCCTTATTCATACTTTGTATAAATCTTATGTCTATCGACTCGAATGAGGATTTCTAGTAGCTCCGCTTGTGACGTCCGAAAATTCTTCGCTTTTACTTTGGCTTGTTGGTGAATCTCTTCTGCGGTTTGCATGTAAGGTCGCCTTATCGTCGATAGGTAGGTATTTTATATGGCGTGTTATTTTAGGATTCAAGAGAAATACGTCGATATATTTTATCTTTATCGACGATACTCCCTCCCGTCATTGCGAGGCGAAGCCGAAGCAATCTTCGCAACATTGAATAAGAACTTATCGTCGGTAGTTTGCATGGCGGTGTGGATTGCTTCGCCGGGCTCGCAATGACAAAAGGGAGAGGTGACCAATATTAGGTCTGAACCTAAAGTAGTTTGGGGAGGGGCGACTCGTGCTTGCGGTCGCTTCGCTCATGGGGATGTTTCGCCTTCCCACGTTTGAGGTAGTGTCCTGTTTCATCTATTAAAAGGCGTGTGGTTGTTTGCCCGGACTTCTATCTACCCGGCCCTGCTGTCTGTCTTTGTATTTTGAGTCCTCGCTTTCTTTTGTCCGCGGCCGTGACGATGTTGGTGGAGATACCTTGGTCTCTATTTGCGCTGACGTTTCTGGGGTTATTTTTTTCTCTTTTTTCGGATTTTGGTTCATGGGTTTTTGGGGGCTTACGGCCGACTTGGTGGAGGGATGGGCAAGGGAGGGTTTATTTAGTAGGGCGACTTTTTTTGTGTCTGAACCTCATGATTCATCACATCTTTCCTGTCGACGAGGCCCCTCCCGTCATTGCGAGGCGAAGCCGAAGCAATCTTCGCAACATTGAATAAGAACTTATCGTCGGTAGTTTGCATGGCGGTGTGGATTGCTTCGCCGGGCTCGCAATGACAAAAGGGAGAGGTGACCAATATTAGGTCTGAACCTAAAATAGGTTTGGGGTGAGGCGACTCGTGCTTGCGGTCGTTTCGCTCATGGGGATGTTTCGCTTTCCCACGTTTGAGGTGGCGTCCTGTTTCATCTATTAAAAGGCGTGGGCTGGTTTTCTCGGGCTTCTATCTACCAGGCCTTTGTGTCTGATCAACTTGTCGACAAGAACGCGCGTATACCGTTTGAGTTCGGGCGCTTGGTAGCTTCTTGGAACCGGTGCGATTGCCCGGACCTAGAGGCATCTTGTGAGTCGGGTTGCGTTTGGAAACTACCTTGGTCGGTTCCTGGTGTGTAATTCCTTTACTCTTCCTCCATTGTTTTACATGAAGACAACAGGGTTATTAGATTTATTCTTGCGTAACGTGGGCAAGGCATTTGCATCTATCTCGTCAGAATAATTGAGTTGCGGAAAAGGGGTTCGGCAACCGCGTTATTCAGAATTAAGCCATTCCTTTCGGGAAAGAGATTTATCGTGAAAACCTATTTATTGACTTTGCTTCTCGCTGTTTTCGTTTTGTCTCCGATGGCAAGTTTCGGGGAATATGTGCAGATAACGGGTTCGGTGGTAGACGCTCTCGGCCAACCGATCGTTGGGACTCTAATCAGCGATCCCTATAATGGTTTTCAAACCACAACTGACGTTGCCGGAAAATACACGCTTCATACCGACTACGACACGTATTGTGCTTCCACCGACAGCATGGGAAATTGCACCCAATATTATGACTATTATTACATCTGCGCCGGGGGAACCAGAGGGTTTCAGCAGAAATGTCAGTCAGACTACTCACCGAACGACAACGACTTTGAACAGATGAATTTCAGTTTGGTGGAAATGCCCCTTCGCGTGCCCGGAGATGTGACGGTAGTGGGAAGTTCGCCCACGTCCATCGAGGTATCCTGGGTGAATGAAGGCGGACCGACCACCGGGTTTTTTCTTGCGATAGCCCCTGGTGCGGTTTCCAATCCCGTGTGTAACGGCAGCGCGATTAATGTCGGAACGGCTACTACGTATCAATTTAGCGGCCTAAGCGCGGGCGCGCCCTATTCCGTGGCCGTCTGCTCGACGGATCAAATTCATGAAATTTCACAGGCGGTCACGGTCAGTGCTATCGCCCAGCAGCCAATCCAATTGCTTAACAAGTGCACTTTCGACCCGACCGTACCGTGGGCGTTTTTGTACTCATCAAACCCGCCTCTTTATAAAACACTGACCGGTTCTGCCTCCTTGGTTTTGCCGGTAGATGCGACCCAAATCACGTCTCAGATTGTTCAGCTTGCCGTGGATGACTCTGCCCCAGTGATAAGCGTGAACAACACTTTGGTTTACAACAATCCGTCATTTAATATCGCTTCTCCCGTAGCATTAACGCCGCCCGTCGATTTAAGCAGTCTTATCCGGGGTGGAGCCAATACGTTTAGCGGCTCGATATACAATAAGACCAGAGGAGCTGGAATCTTTATTAATCTCGACGGGTACTATGCGACGTCGGGTACGTGTGGCGATAGGGCGGTGCAAAATGGTTACCTAGCGACTCCTACGGTTCCACCTGCTCCGACGAATCTTGTGTTAACTCCGACTTCCACCTCTACGATGAATCTGAGTTGGGCCTCGGGACGGCTTTCTACCAAGACATTCGAAGTCGCCTATGCCGAAGGGACGACTCCTCCCTCTTGTTCCGGGGGGACCTCGGTGGGCGCCAATACGAGTTACCAATTGACCGGACTAAAACCAAGCACGACCTATGCAGTTTCGGTGTGCGCGTTAAATGTCAGTAAGATGGCGTCAGTACCGATCACCGGAACTCAGACCACGATGGCCTATTACACAGCGATCAATGTAGGGGGACCGGCGACCGGTCTCTTTCAGGCGGACACTGATTTTTCCGGAGGCACCAAATTATCTTCGCAAAATAGTATTAACCTATCCAATACGACAAACGCTGCTCCGGTGGCAGTCTACCAATCGAATCGTTTCGGAAATAATATGGCAGCGACCATACCCGGTCTGGTCGTTGGCGCCGGCTATGGGGTTCGACTTCATTTTGCGGAAACCTACTTTACTACCATTAACTCTCGACTCTTTAACGTTCTCATTAACGGCGTCACCGTTCTTACTGACTATGACATTGTTGCCGATGCCGGCGGAGCCAATATCGCGGTGACCAGAACGTTTACGGCTACCGCAAATGCATCGGGTGATATCGTCATTCAATTTGAGAACGGCGCGAAGAACAACGCGCAGATCAACGGAATCGAAGTGTTCGCACAGACGGTTCAGGTCGCTCCGCCTCCGGCTCCGACCGGGCTCACGTTCACTTCCGTCTCCTCCACTAGCCTGACGGCTAATTGGAACTCCGGCGGAGGGAGTACTTTTGGATATACGATAGCCTACGCCCAGGGAACGACGGCACCGTCCTGTTCTGGAGGAACCAAGATTGGCGCGCTTACGAGCTATACTTTGGCCTCTTTGAAAGCCAATACCCCATACGCCGTATCGGTATGTGCGCTAAATGCTACTAACGTGGCTTCATCTCCACTGAGTGCTACGCAGACTACGTTTTCTTACTATCTAGGCATCAATGTCGGAGGTGCGGCTACGGGTCTATTCTCTGCTGATTCCGACATTCCCAAGGGGACTATTCAGACGGTGAGTAGCCAGACTAATATCGTTCTTACGAACACAAGCCATCCGGCTCCCGCCGCGGTCTACCGTTCGGATCGCTATGGAGCCGCCATGACCGCCACGATTCCCAACCTCACTGCGGGGGCGAGTTACCAGGTGCGGTTACACTTCGCAGAGTTATATTGGTCGTCCGCGAACTCCAGACTATTTAATGTGAGCATTAATGGAATAGCCGCCCTCACTAACTTCGACATTTTTGCTACCGCTGGAGGAAAGGATATTGCGGTCGCGGTACCTTTTAGCACGACCGCCACATCGAGTGGAACCATCGTTATCCAATTCACTACCAAGAAGGATAACGCCCAAATAAATGGAATTGAGATCTTTCGCTAGGCCAGACCTAAAACAGACTTTCGGCGCCAAACACAACATACACCTGTTCACCGTAAGGCCCGAAACCGTGATACACCCCCACGCGCAGTTGAGAGGGGAGATAGGAGCCGAAAGTCCATTCGCTGCGCAGCTCGCCTCCGGAACTCGCATAGAATAGTTTGAACATCTGATTCTCATTCTTGTTAAAGTTTAGCGAGTCTACGCTGGTAAGATCCGTGACGATGGCAAAATGCAAAGCACGCAATTTAAACGGTAGATAATTGATGCCTCTTTCGATAACGGCGATGGGGAAGCGGTACTCGAGATTTAAGTTAAAGATCCGACGAGCTAGAAACGTCTGTGGCAAGAAGCCACGATTTAAGAAGGTGCCACGTTGTTGAGAGAAGAGAAGCTCACCCCCCGCGTCGTAATAGTTGTTATAGGGAACGGTGCCCCACGTATATCCTAGTCTGGCGGCTGCGTAGAAAACGTGCTCTCGCCACCAGGGGGCTTCAACGTATTGATCCAAAGTGGCGAAATCGGAGAAATAGCCATCGCTACTCCCTAAGGCGGTAAGAAATTGGGCGTGGCTGATAGACGCCGAGGTACCGCTAATATTGGAGATAGAAAGGGGCCGGCGTTTCATGTTCCATTTTTGACTTGCGGTCAGTTGAAGTCCTACCGATACCTTGGCGGGAGCGGAGAGGTACGTTTCCACTCGTCGATAAAGTAGGCTTAGCTGCAAGAATGGCAGTGATTTGAAAAATTGATCCCCGATGCCAAAGCTCGTTCCCCAGCGCTTGAAAAAGGTCTGGTTCGAGATGAGGTAGCTAGGTAGATAGTAGGCGTCGGCCGCGAGCGACGCCGATTTGCCGAAACGATACTCATAATTGACATCCGCAAAGGGAAGTCCGCGAGTGTCATAGCCAGCCGTGAAATTGTAGGAATGTTTCTGGGAGATATCGAAACCCGGGACCCAGATCCCAAATTGAACTCCATTAGGAACGAAAAGAATCGATGGTATCCAGGTCGTGGGCTTAAGCGTTCCCCAGGCGCTATACTCTTTTTCGGGAGAAACTTCAGGGGCCGCGTCGGCTTCCACCACCGGTCGCTTATCAGTAGTGTGAATAGTCTTGAAGGTTTCTCGTGATGTCTCCGCAATGTCATAACCACCATGGGAATAGCTCGAATAGAGGATCGTCCCGCCAGCGCTATCGAAACCGTTGGCTCCCCCGAGCAAAGCGACTTTCTTAGAGGCGTCGGTAAGGCCCGAGGAGATTCGATAGATCTCATTTCGTCCTTCAAAGTTCGCGACCGCCAAGATCTCATTTGGGTTAGATCCCTTTTTCAAGTTAAAGAGGTGTCCCTCGGCGGATCCGGTCTTTTCAGGCAGCCCCGATTTGGTCCAGCGATAAAGGCTAGTGCGGAGGCCATCGCGCAGGGCAATCCATTCGGTTCGATCATCCACCAAAAGAGAGGTGACCCAGGTGCCTTCGGGAATCACCCACTCTCGACGAACCTCTAGCTCTGGGGGATCTTTTGCCCAATTGGTATCGAGTTCACGAACTTTTCCTTTTCCGGCTACCTCCTCATAGACGAGAAGTCGCTGGGCCTGGGGGTCGCAGCCCAATTGATGGACGTGCCCCAAGTCGGCTCCTTTGGCGTGGAAACTATGTCTTTGGCCGCTTTTGACGTCGAGCCATTGGAGGTAGTTGATGCTGTAACCGAAAACGAGACTGGGCTCGGCGAAAATCAGACGGTCCGTTTCTCCAGTTTTCGTCCAGCACAATCCTTCGGCGATCCCTTGAATTTCAGTTACGACCCGACGCTTGGTTGATGCGCGATCATAAATTTCAATCGCTCCTCCATCGGTAGGATTGTATCGACGAAAGGCTATCTGTTTGGCGTCGGGGGACAGGGCCAGGTCCCATTTAAAAAACTTATCAGTGGTGAGCCACTTTTGCTTTGAAAGCGGCTCGTCTTTGATTCGGGCAATCTCTTTTTCCGTTTCCGCGGTTGTCTTTCTGAAGATGTCAGCCCACAGCGTGGGGTAGTCCGTTCCGTATACCTCTTCGAGGGGGCCGTTTAGGAAATAGGGCCAGTTGTTGCTGTAACTCGCGGTGAGATCATAAATTCCCTTGGGGCCCTTTCGTTCCCAAAGTTCATGGGTCAGTGTATAGCCGAAGAAGTAGGCGGACGTGCCGTGAGGCCAGCGGCTCACCGACCCGTCCATCTGATCGCGGGAGAAGAAATCCGTGGTTCCCCACACCTTGGCTTCCACCGCCATCCGGCGGTACATCGCAAACTCGGTGCCTCGCCCTCGACCGCCGTTAGATTTTTCTGTTTCAAGTAAGACCGCCATTCCCTCGTGAAAATGGCTAGGCATCAGTCCGTTGGGAATTACCCAACTTCCAAAGATGGTACGCATTGCCTTCCAGAGCCCGGTGGCGGGGTAGATATGAAGGATATGCACATATTCGTGCAAAATTACCGAATCCAACCAATTGTCCAGTGGGGCTAGCTGGCCGGTGGAATCGGGGGGAGCGGCGTATATCACGATATGCGGGAAGGGAAAGTCGAGGGCGTACCCATTGGTGGAGTCCGCGAAATCGGCGAGTACCAACCACGTCTTTTCAGGCCCCGGCGGAAAGATAGGCGTTAGTAGGCGATACGCCCGTTCAGCCGCGCCCAGCGCTCGAATCGAGAGATTGTCCTCACCTCTTCGGTACAGCGCGGTAAAGTGGGCGGTCTCACGAGTTACCCAATCGATGTCCGAAGGGAAGGTAATATACGAGGGGTCGGCACCGGCAACGGGAGATAACGAGATCAGGAAGGCTAGGCACAGACGAAAAATTTTCATGACCTCTCATCTTAATGGATGGGGTCGGGAATGGTCAAAAGATAGCGGTCAAAAGGAGGAAATTAGACGGCATCCGTCTTAACTTCCGACAGGTATCGTTGAAATCCCGCCAAAATAGTGTTTTATTATGCCGGAACTTTAGGTACTTTTTCCCTTTGGTTACCCCGTTAAGGAATGCTTCCACAGGGAGCTTACGAAGGAGCGATTCTAATGAAGAGCGTTTTGCGAAATTTTCGATGGCCCTCAATTGCGGTTTTTACCCTTTGCGTGGTGATAGCACTGTCATCTTGCAGCAAGAAGGATGTGAAGCAAGATGAGCCTCTCATCAATCCGTCGGGTGACACAGGTGGTGCGGCGGATACCGGCTCGGGCAATGTGAACAGCGCACAAACCCCCGATACCTCCTCAGGCGACATGCAGATCGCCTATTTCGACTTTGATAGTTACAAGATCAATGGTTCGGCAAAGAGCGCTTTGAAAGCGAATGCCGACTGGTTGAAGTCGAATCCCAATGCGACCGTTCAGATCGAAGGTCATTGCGACGAAAGAGGTACGACCGAGTACAACTTAGCTCTGGGTGAGCGTCGGGCCAATGCCGCCAAGACCTACCTGGTTCGGCTTGGGATCGACAAAGGTCGGCTCTCGACGATCAGTTACGGAAAAGAACGCCCGGCGGATCCAGGTCACGACGAGTCCGCGTGGTCTAAGAATCGTCGCGCCGTTTTTGTGGTCTTATCGCGCTAGGACGGATGCACCGAACGCTCCTATTCGTGGGTATTATTTTGGGGATGGTAATCCTTTTGGGTTGCCATCCCCGTCCTATCGAAGATCTAGTTCTTGCCGATGTTGCGGTTCGTGCTGCGCAGAAGGTTAAAGCGGAGTCGCTTTCCCCCGATCTATTTAGGAAAGCGGAAAATCATTATCTTAGAGCAAAGAAAGATTTTTCTGACGGTTATTATGATTCGTGCCGAAAGAATGCGAATGATGCACGACTGCTCGCGGAGCAGGCCGAATATCATTCGCTGCTAAAACAAACCCAACTAAAGGATAAACCGGCCGGCGACGATGCCGCTCCTCCCGCTGAGGGGGCAGGCCCGCCGACTCCTGAACCATGAAACTTACAACGATCTCTCTTGGGTTACTCATCTTGCTTTCTATTTCCCTGTCGGGTTGCAAAACCAAGGGTGATATGAGGCGTGAGCAAGAACTAGCCAAATTGCAGCAAGACGTCACTCAGGTGAAGAGCGAGCACGCCGACATCGACAATTTGAGTGAGGAATTTAAAATAGAGATCTCCAAAACGAATAACTTAATCGAGGAGCGGGCGCAGGCGTCCAAGCAGCAGGAGGACGAATTACGAAAGGAGCTGGCCGCTCTTTCCAGTCGAATTCAGGCGCTGGAAAACCGGGCCGTAACCGAAGATTCCGCTGATAAGCAACGGGCTTCCGAGCATGTCAATGCGACTTATGATCGGGGCAAAAAGCTCTTTGACGATGGCCGTTACGCTGAGGCCGAAGAGGTGTTTCGCGCGGTCACCCAGCAGAAATCTAAAGAAGATGCCAAGAAGGCGCTTTACTGGCTAGGAGAAGCCTTTTTCGCCGACAAAGAATACGCATCGGCCGCTCTGGAGTTTTCAGAATACAAAAAAGCCTATCCTAAGGACACACTGGTTCCGCAGGCGATCTATCGTCAGGCGAACTGTTTTCGAAGTCTTGGGAAATCGAAGGAGGCGAAACTATTTTATCAGGAACTTATCGAACGTTTTCCAAAAAGCCCCCTCGTTAAGAAGGCTCGTGCGGAGATGAAGCGAGTCAAATAGTCTAAACTTCCACTTAGAGAATCAAGCCGGAGACGATCTTTGTATGATTATTCTTCCGGCTCCGATTAGGGCTACTAAGAAAAATATCGCGTACCACAAGTTTCCTCCACTTCGTTTAGCGTCATGAATGGCAGCGCACCCATATTTCTGATCAGAGATGACACAGCTGGGAAAGTGAAAAGCGGACACTTTATTTCCGACACCGGCGTAGCCAGCGTGAATTCCTTTCAGATCATCGGCGTGTAGGACTCTCTTATTGAACTCATTTGGCGAGGCAACGGCGAACATCGTGGCTTGGGGGTCTATGGGACTGACTTCGTGACCTAGTCCAAGAAAGTGCCCGGCCTCATGTGTCACGATATCTTGCACATCGTATTTTCCGAGTTCGTTGGTGGTCGTAAAATCATGGTTCACTCCGTTGATCAGGATATCCGAATCCAAAATCATTCCGGCTCGGGCACCTGTTCCGGCAATATAAAAGTTTCGAGTGATAGCAATGATCGCCGGATCAAACACCCAATTTGAGCTGACATAGACAATCAGATTTACCCCGTCGTTCTGGTTCTCCGTACTATTCGAACATCCCAGAGGTAGGTACTCCACCCTAATATCTTGGATATCGCGCCAAGTCTTAAAGCTCTCATCGACGGCCGTGATAAAGTCGGTGTGGCCGGCGAAGCTGGGGGCTGAAATGTAATAGGGGAGGGGAAAGTAGGTAGGATCCCAAAAGAGGAAAGGGCCGGTACCGGCGCCGTTACTGCCGTCGGTTCGATTCCGTGAATAGTCTCTGGTGGGTGCTAAGTCTTGAAGGCCGCTGTCCCAACCGGCAATCGAAAAAGTGTTGGCTGAACTTCGGTTTAGATGTGCCAGATACCTTCTTCCCGTTCGGGGACGTGGGTAGCCTGAAAGCATAACCCCAACATCGTCCCACTCTCCTCCCGGACCGGTGATAGCAATTGAGTCGCCCTCAGCGGGAAACCAACCCCCATCGTCATGAATCTGCTCGATGTGAAGAATAGTCGCCTGACTTTCAAAGGCGGCGTAGTGAACCGGATCGGGATGGCTGGAGATGTTGACGATCTGAATTTCCGCGACTAACGGGGCCGCATTAAGGGCCAAAGCGAGATCCTCCGGAGAAACGAGCGAAGCCTGCAAAGTTGTGGATAAGGCGCCTATGAGTAAAATTAAGCGGAGTGCTACCACTTGGGCTCCTGAGTGACGGATTTTTTTGTTGGGGGTGTTCGAGTCTGTTCCATATTAGCACACGGAAACTGCGTAAATCTTTGCCCACCCAAATGCATTCCGAACGGCTTATAACGCGGTGATCCTTCTCTTTGATTATATTGGGCGATCCAATGACATTGACGGTACTTCTTCACTAGACTTCTCGAGTCCCCTTTTTGCGCGTAATTGCTTACGCAAAGGTCAGATTTCAGGACTTGGCGCGATTTCCATTTATCTATTTATTCTCGGTTAGTTAGCGAAATATTTGGATTTGGTTAAGGTAGGTATCGTTCTTGCTTAGTATTTGCCTATCTTGAGAGCCGATTTGAGAAATTCGATAGCTGTCCCTTTTTCCTCGGTGCTTCGCGCCGAGGTAGGTTTGGTCGAGAGCCAAGTTCGTAGCCGTGATCGTTCCCGCCCTCATTACGGTCGAAAGCTATACCATGCGTTGATGGGAGCGGTCTGTTTTTCCCTTTACGCTTTCGTGTTAAATCGAAGTCAGGCACTTTGGACTTTGGCCCTCATAGGAGTCCCCTTCATCTTGCTTGATCTATCCCGGCAGTGGTTCCCTCAGATTCGTGACATGTCATTGAGACTTTTCGGCTCCGTCATGCGTCATGACGAGCTGACGGGAATATCCGCGAATTCATTTTACCTGGTGGGCCTGATGGTCGTTACCGCAGTGTTTCCAAAGCCGGTGACGCTGCTAGCGGTACTTTTCTTAGGCATGGGAGATCCGATTGCCGCCATTGTGGGAACGCGATGGGGAAGACATAAGATCTGGACATCCGGAGCGCTTGCCAAGAAAAGCTTTGAAGGTGCTGCCGCGAATGCGGTGCTTTCCGTCATTGCGACTTTTATTTTCGCGTTAACCTACATGGGTCTATCCGTGGATAAAGCAGGTTGGCTTGCGGTGATGGGCGGGGTAGCCAGCACATTTGCTGAGATACTACCCCTTCCCATTGATGACAATTTCACGATTCCCGTGGTCTCGGCCTCGCTGCTCTACTTCCTGGCGCTGCCGATTCTTTGACCTTCTCTAATCTACTCTAAATGCGGATCGGGTCTTCGCTCATGCTGCGATCGGCATTGGGTTGTGAACTGATTACTCACGCTGGGACTCGCCTCAAGCGAATCGAAGTATAGAGTGGTGGCCTTGAGAGTATCCGCTCGATCTTGGTCTGATCCGCTTACTAGCTCAAGGAGCATGGAGTAGATTCCCTTTTTCCAGTAGACATAGTCTTCGAACGCGCCATCGCAGGGATAGACCACATCGGTGGAGGTTCCGTATCGATAACCATTGAGGGCGGCGGCCTTGGAAAAGAGACTGTCATAGAGGTTTTGATCTTTAGTGTGGGTGTCACTTACATCGACTCCCCATGGATAGGTCAGCCCTCCCAGATAACCATGCACCGTCAGACTGCCGGTGAAGATTCGGGTGTCCAACAGATTCATCATGAGACGAATGCTCTTCAATTTTCCCCCCGCCGCGGATATGCAAGGGCCAGGGTAGTCCCGATTGGGATCCTGTCCGTGTTCATAACGGTCGTCAGCGTTATAACCGGAGACATTTAGAACCGGAACGAATGTCCATTCGGTTTCAGGGAGAGTGGAATGAACTAACTCCGAACTGGTGTATCGAGCAAGCACGCTTTGGAGGAATTCGACCGTAAAGGTTGCGGCATAAAGCTCGTTTCCATGATGGGTCCCTACCACGAGGTATCCGACTTTCGAAGGATCGATCTTGGCGGGAGTTAAACTGATACGCATAGCGTAGATGTCCACCCCGTCATCATTCTGGCCGATGCTAAACATCGAACTGATAGAGGCGTATTGTTGTTGTAACGAGGTCATTTTATCCACAACATCTTTATAACGACCGGTTGGGGCTGCCCCCATTGCGGTCCACCCTATGCACAGAGCTCCCATCAAAAATAGACGGCACGATTTCACGCTTTCCCCCTTCGAATTTTTTTTTAAAAAATTTACTAAGGCAAGGTCATTGTACTTCAGAGCGGGGAGGGGGCTAGGGTCTAGAGAGGAAAGTGTTAACAAAAAGCATGATAGGTCTGCTTATCAATACCCACGTCTCTTGCTTGTCCTCCTCGCCCGTCATTGCGACGAGGACCTTTAGGTCCGACGCGGCAATCTTGATTGTTTAATTTGCCGCGGTCAAAGATTGCTTCGCTTTGCAATGACGTAGGGGGCGATTGTCATTTGATGATCGAATGCCTCCCCCTGCGTGTCATTGCGAGGAGGACCTTTAGGTCCTACGTGGCAATCTTCGGCCGTTAAACACCGCAATACGTCGATGGTATAATTTGCGGAGGGTCGATTACCCACCCGCACTATCAAGTTTCTCTTCTTTAGTTCTGATCTTGTCTTCTCGATGCAGGTAATTAGAGAGCAGGGTTTGGAATCTTTCGGCGGACTCGCGTGTGACTAATCGTTCGGGGAGAGCTTCGTATAATAGCCAGGATCTAAGGACCACTTTTCCGAAGGCCGCAATCCATATCTGATTGGGATCGTTGTCGGCAGGGTAGACTCGCATGAACAGATTTACGGACTCAACCACCGAATCGTTTGCGGGAAGAGAGTCTCCCTCCAGGATAAAGACGTCCTTTCGAGCTACCGATTTCGTCTTGAATTGACGAGATCCTTGATAGGACAGCACCGGGACTTGGAGTTTAAAGGAAAATCCTAAAATGGAATCGTCTTTGGGCTCAACAGTAGCGCCGATGATCTGGAAATGGTAATCCGAACCGGTTGAGTTTACGTTGATGTTATCGAGTGCCCATTCGGGAAATTGTTTCACATTGGCTAGAATTTTTGGCGCGTACTTAAAACTGCCTTCCGCGGAGATTACCGCTTGAATCTCAATCGTATTATTTCCCAGCCGTTTGAGGGACCGTCGAAAAACCTGCTTCCGTCCTCCAATGGCGTTTTTAATGACCGTGTACATCTGCGGATCGGGTAGATCCGCAAGTAAGGGAACTTCCTCGACGACATCTTTGCGCTCCCAAGAGTAGGATGGAGGCGAAAAGATAGAGGTTGATAGCCCAAGCAGACTCAAAATTAAAAACCATGTGCGTAGTTTCATTTGATGAGTTTTCTTAGACGCCATAAGCCGTTTACCAGCGGACCAAGCGCAATTGCAATTGAGACTATAGCACCGACGGGCATTCCCGCAACTTCTGGTCCTAAATCCTTCACGATAAAGGTGATCCCCAACGCGAACCAGCCCAACGAGAAGACTTGTAGCAATCGAACGTAGTTAGATTGCCCTACGGAACGGGCCAGCGCTTCCACATCTTTACTTTTAGTTTCGACGGCAAAGCCATTCTGTGCCCATTTGTGGAGACTTCGTTTTAGCAATCTAGGTGTCGTCTCTAGCAGGCTCTGCAGGTCCCGTCCGACTACGATGAGGTCATGCATTACCCTCTCTTTGCTATAACGAGTGGCTAGGGTTTGACGGGCGAGGTTGATACCTACCGGTAAAAGATCGAACGAAGGGTCGAGTCTTTTTCCTAAGGCCTCAATGGTCAGTATCGCTCTAAAAAGAAGCATGAGCTCACGTGGCACTTTGAGATGGTGTCGAGCCGCAATCGACGTCGATCTCAAAAGCACTTTTCCGATATTGACCTCGCCCAGAGCCATTCCGATGTAAGGCGAGATGGAATCCATCAGGTCTTTTTGAAGCAAAGAAAAATCCGAAGGGCCAGTGACTTGGCAAAGATTTACGTATTCCGCTGCTAAGGTCTCAAAGTCTTCATCAATGATCGCGGTGAACATGATGATAATACTGTCTTGGACTCGCCTGCTTAGGCGGCCTACGATCCCAAAATCCACCATCCCTATTCTGCCGTCCCTTAGTACAAACAGGTTCCCACCATGGAGGTCGCCATGAAAAAGGCCATCCACCATCACCATGTGAAAGAAAGCATCGGTGCCGAGACGGACGATCTCACTGGGATCAATTCCTTGCGCTTGAATGCCTTCTCGATCGGAAAATCGGACACCGTCAAATCGTTCCAGAACCAGAACGCGGTTGGTGCTGAATTGAGTAAATACTTGAGGTACGGAAATTTTCGGAAGGGGGGCCAAATTTTTTCGGATACGGCGGATATTGTTGGCTTCCACTCTAAAGTCGAGCTCAAATAGAATCGTTTGAAAAAATTCCTCGACTAGTCCAGACGGATTGAGCACCTGCGTCTCGGGGAGGTATTTTTCCATCAGAATGGCCAGTCCCCGCAAAATGGAAATGTCGTTGGTAATAATTTTTTCGATACCCGGGCGTTGGATCTTAATGGCCACCCTCTCGCCTGTCTTGAGTATGCCACCGTGAACCTGGGCGATGCTGGCCGCGGCAAGAGGTGTCTGTTCAAAATCGCTAAAGATGTGCTCAAGCGTGCTCTTGGTTTCTGACTCGATTACGCTGCGAACCTCTGCGAATGGAACTCCCGCGACGTTGTCTTGAAGACGTTCAAACTCCTCCGTAAATTCTTCAGGAATCAAGTCGGGACGGGTCGCCAAGAGTTGTCCCAATTTTACAAACGTGGGTCCCAGCTCTTCGAAGCTAAGACGCAAACGAACTGGCACCGGTAATTGTTGGTATCCAGGACTATTGGAATATTTTTGCGGAAGAAACCGGGTTAGTCTCATCCTATGCAAGAGGTCGGCGAACCCATGTTTCCCAAGCACGCCCAAAATTTCACGTACGCGTCCGGCGTTCTTGAAGGCTTGGCTGATATTGGCCGCTGTTGAGATGACCTTCATAGCAAGCTGTCTTTAGTCCTTTTGGGCAAAGGTGATTTCGTTCTCTTCAAGGCTCACGTTAGCTACCTGGATTTTGACAGCGTCACCAAGCGAAATGACGGTTTTTCCGGGGCGCTTTCGCAGGCACACTCTGGGCTCATCAAATTCATAGCGGCCATTCATCATATCGAGGGGAACAAACCCTTCGATGGCAAAGTCGGGGAGTTCTACAAAAAGTCCGTTGGCCGTAACTCCCGCGACCACCCCCGCGAATTCTTTTCCCACATGCTTTTTCATAAACCAGCAGTGCTTTCGCTTTACGATGAAACGTTCGGCTTCCATGGCGCGCCGCTCTCGTTCCGAGCATTCTGCGCCAACTGTTTGGAAATAATTCTCTTCTTCATATCTATTATCGGACTTTGACTTGCCTCCGATGAGTTTTTTTAACGCACGGTGAACAATCAGATCCGGATATCGACGTATGGGCGAGGTGAAGTGGGTGTAGTCGGCCAGGGCAAGACCAAAGTGGCCTCTAGGCTCTGCCTCATACCTGGCCTGCTTCTGGAGGCGCAGAATGGCCTTGTGAAGAGTCTTAGCTCCTTTGGCGGTGGAAGTCGCCTCGAGGAGTGCCGCAAGGGATCGCGGAGTGAGATCTTTGATCGCATGGGAAATGCCCAAATGACGCATTAAGATATTAATCTCATCCAGGGTGGTGGGATCGGGGTTTTCATGCACTCGGTAGACGGCGGGGGTCTTGGTTTCTCTTAGCCGTTTAGCGACTTCTCGATTGGCCGAGATCATGAATTCTTCGATCACCTGGTGTGCGTCGTGTCGTGAAGTTCGTCGTACGATCTTAGGTGTGCCGTCCGCTTCAAGGATAATTTCACTCTCGGGCAGATTAAAATCTAAGACCCCTCTAGCTTTTCGTTGCTTTTTCATTTTCCGAAAGAGGTTGTAGGCGTTGTTCAGTGGGACTTCCAGGTCCTCGGGCGTCGGCTTCTCCTTGGAGGCGTAGGCTTGGACCTCGTCATAGGTTAGTCTTGCCGAAGTTCGAATGATGCTCTCGTAAAAGACGCTCTTGATCATATTGCCTTCTCTATCCATGTGCATCTCGGCGGTCAGTGAAAGCTTGTCGGTGCGAGGATTCAGACTGCAGAGATCGTTGGACAGAGTTTCTGGGAGCATGGGAATAGCGGTGCCCGGAAAATAGACGCTGGTGCCGCGTCGCCGAGCCGCCTTATCCAGCGCTGTCTCGGGTCTTACGAAAAAACTGACGTCAGCGATTGAGACATACAAGACGAAAGCCGCATCTTTTTCCGGAGTGTCTACATAGATGGCGTCGTCAAAGTCCTTGGCGGTTTCTCCGTCAATCGTGACGAAGGGGAGCTTGCGTAGATCTCTACGTTGTTTGGAGGGCTGTGATAGTTCGCGCTCGCACGATTTCCTTAACGACTCCGCCTCTTGGATGGCCGCTTCATCGTAGCGGGTCTCAATACCGTATTTCGCGACAGTGATATCAATGTCGTGCTTGGGGGTAAGCTCGCGTCCCAAGGTCTCTTTGAGCGCCACAACGCCGTCTTGATCTCTTGTGGGATAGCGGATGAAACGTGCAATGACCCATTCCCCCACCGGGGGTGAAGGAGTCGTTCGATCCAGGAGAAAGGCTTCGAGTTCATTAATGGCTACGACGTAAGCGTTGCGCCATTTGTGGACAATGCCCAGAATTTCAGTCTGTCCCCTCTCCACGATGCGGAGAATCTCGGCTGAGGTTCGCTTCCCATCGCGGTGGACCCGGTATTCCACTTTGTCGGAGTTTAGTAAGAAAGATGCCTCGCCCTTGGCTACATAAGCGTCCGGCTGGCCTTTTTCCTCGGGAATGATGAAGGCAAATCCTCGCGGATTTTTTTGAACGCGACCCGTGTGAGTTCGCTTTTGCGATGGAGAGTGACGATGTTGATGGCGACGAGAACGGCTACGCACTTAATGACCGAGGGTATCTTATGTTGTCCGCAACGTACAGGTTACTTTGCCGGGGGCGGCAATGGACTTTGAGGGGCGCCGCCCAGCGCTGGAAATTTAGGCAGACCGGGCGCCTGTGGCGCTCCTGGTAGTCTTTGAACGGTCGCGGGATTGGCCAACGACGCTCCCAGAGGAATTCTTCCTGGGGTGATATCGGGAACCACTAAACCGTTTGTTTTGGGGGCTCCGGGAGGGGCCGGAACTTGTGGCATGGCTGGAGGTACCGGAGCTGGAAACGAAGAGGGCTGAGGAAATGCGGAGGGACCGCCGCCGCCGAATAGGCCGCCCTCGGAACTGGGCATTCGTCCCCCAAATCCGCCTTCCCATTGCACATAGTTCTGCGAGTCCATTGATTTTGGACGATACGAGACGGAAGGCAACACTCGAGATGACGCCATGAAACAGATGACTGGTTCCGGTCCGGGGTTGCCTGATGTCATTCCTTCTACCGAAGAATAGGGGGTACCCGGAGATTCTTTGGGATGAAACATCACGGTCGCCGAAACTGCTGAGGACAAGGGGTAGCAGACGATCGGACCATCTTCCGCAGTCTCGGCGGGGCGGAAGCTCGCCACACTGCGATCAAACGGCTCGGGAACTCGCCCTGCCACTCTGGGGGAATTGGCCGGAAAGACGTCCAGTACCAATCGTGACGGGTGATCCAGCCAGAAAGCATCAACCCCAACGGGGGTTTTCAAGTAAGTGCGGATGGTAAATCCCGACCCCGGACCATCGGTATTGATGGAAACCGGACCTAAGAATTGGCTGCGAGGCACATAAGACTCGTTGATCAAAGCTTCCGGAATGGCTCCTACTAGAGAAGCCTGGTCTATCTCGATCGTGGCATCTTTTCCGGAGTTCGGAGCGTCAATACGAACGACGGGTCGGCTTCCGTCTGATTTCTTGGAGAACTCGATCACTAGACGTTCGAAGTTCTTCGTGT
>Ga0206963_10127_pt1 | contig 26417 bp, 26 predicted proteins | sample Alteio_BWOrgHeat_28_FD_152958 | JGI IMG/M metagenome (GOLD analysis project Ga0206963, IMG submission 152958) | Enriched cells from forest soil in Barre Woods Harvard Forest LTER site, Petersham, Massachusetts, United States -... | ecosystem: Environmental > Terrestrial > Soil > Temperate forest >... | reverse complement strand
AAGCCTGTGGAATGCCGCCGATCTTACCGCCGCCAGCGCCTAGAGGGCCATTCAGGTCGTCGAGTAAGACGGGGTCTGCTTGATAGATAGGGAGGATCATCGCGGAAACCCCAACCGTGGCGCCGGTCAGGGTATTGCGGCCCGTATAGGCGGGATATAGTCGGGCGCTAAACTCTCCGAAACCCGTGAGCATGACGCGTCGCGATGCGGTTGAAAGTACCTCGCAAAGTTCATGAGCAGGAGACAAACCCGGGCCGGTCCAAGGTTTTCGCGGCAAGAGTCTTCGAAAGGGAATCCTACCGATTTGTTCGACTTTGGCTCTCCATTCCATAACTTGCGATTCATTCAGACCGGTTTCGTAGACCTTGCGTGGAAGGTAGCGGCACTCCGCGGGGTGGTTGGCGCTTATGAAACCGAGTTGCTCATAGCGACAACCGCAGCCCAAGATGAGGCCCCCGCAGAACGGGCATTCCTCGTTTGGGCATTCGCCTTGGTGCTTTTCTCCCTCCGTCACACCGCAGCCATTGCAGATCGGTCCGTTGGTCAGCATTCGACACCACTATAGTCGTGATGGCACTACTCTAACCTGCCCGAGTTGTCCGTCAAATCTCCAGTTAATCTCCAGTTATTTGCCGGTTTTGCCGAAAGGGAATTTGGGAGCCTATGGTTAGGAGGCAGTGTGTCGGACAAGAAAGCACAAGCCGTCATCGAGAATCTGAACGAGGTCTTGAACGAAAAGTCAGGTGAGCTTGCGCAGATTGCGGATGCGGCGCGTGAAGGTAAGGCAGTAGAGGAGAACGAGTCGTCACTTGTCGCGATTCCGCTCGAAGCCATTCCGATGAATGTCGCGCTTCCCTCGCTGGTGCTTGTAACGAATTTCACCTCAGAAAGAAGCTTCGGAAGCCAAATCTCGCCGCCCTCGAGTTTGAATTTAAATTCTGGAATATCGTCGGGAATCTCTTTACGGGTGAAGATCTTCTCGAAGTTCTCGCGTGCACCATCGGCTGCGGTAGGCGAATGGTATCGGGCAATGATCTCGCAAGCGAACTTCGACTTCGCCTCCTTAGGATGCATTTCGCCGTTCTTCACCGCGTCGAAAAGAACCGCGGTCGCGTCGATCGTGAGTGCGCTCAGCAGCTCATAATACCGACGCAGCATAGTATCCGGAAGGCTCATCAGCTTTCCGTACATCTGGTCCGGAGTCTCATCGACGCCGACGTAATTATTCATCGACTTGCCCATCTTGTTAACGCCGTCCAAACCTTCGAGCAGCGGAACGGTGAGGCAGACTTGTGCTTCTTGGCCGTAATCCCGCATTAACTCGCGCCCAAGAAGCAAATTGAATTTCTGATCACGCCCACCGAGCTCGACATCCGCTTTGAGAACGACCGAGTCGTAAGCTTGGAGCAATGGATATAGAAACTCGTGAATGCTGATCGTCTGGTTCTCGGTATAGCGTTTCTTAAAATCCTCCCGCTCGAGCATGCGAGCAACATTCGCTTTGGCAGCGAGCTTGACGAAATCGTACGCGGTCATTTTGTCGAGCCACTCGCTATTGAAGCGGATCTCGGTCTTCTGCGGATCCAGGATCTTGAAGACCTGCTTTTTGTAAGTTTCCGCGTTTCGATTTACCTCTTCGCGGGTCAACTGCGGCCGCGTCTTCGACCGCCCCGACGGATCGCCTACCAAGCCCGTGAAATCGCCAATGAGGAAAACAACGTGATGACCGAACCGCTGGAAGCGCGCCATCTGTTGCAAAAGGACCGTATGCCCCAAATGCAAATCGGGAGCGGTTGGATCGAACCCCGCCTTGATGATAAGCGGTTTACCGCGTTTGAGTTTTTCCAGCAGATCTTTCTCGGATAGGATTTCGTCGCTTCCGCGCTTGAGCTCCTTCAACTGAGTTTCCGCGTCAACTTGGTGACTCATTCCAAATCTCCCTCACCGTCCATTCCGCCCAAAGGCACTGCGAAACGGAGTCTTTCGATGTTCGTCGCCTTATTGTTCGGCCCAATCTGGATCACGACACAGGATACGCCCGGGTTTTCCTTGCTTTGTTGGTAGTGATGGGGGCGCTTCGTAACAAACTTGCGAATAATTTCTTGGGGCTTTAGCCCAATGACCGAGTCAAAGGCACCCGACATCCCAACGTCTGTAATATAAGCTGTGCCACCTGGAAGAATACGCTCGTCGGCCGTCTGAACGTGGGAATGACTTCCAATGACGGCCGCCACCCGACCGGCTAAGTGCCAGCCCATCGCGTATTTTTCACTGGTGGCGTCGCAATGCATATCGACCAAAATCGGAAATCCAGTCGGGTTTTCTTTGAGAATGCGATCTGCGGCTTGGAATGGACAATCCACTGAGTCCATAAAGACACGCCCCATTAGGTTAATGACGAAAAGGCCTTTGCCGCTCGCCGACCGAATCACTCCAAAACCCCGTCCCGGGCAGGCATCTCCGGGCGGCGCGGGAAAATTCGCCGGACGCAACAGGCGTTCCTCCTGATCGATGAATTGATAGACGTCACGGTTGTCCCAAATATGATTACCCGACGTAAGACCGTGAAATCCCATTTGGATCATTTCCTGGAAGAGGCGCCGATTGACTCCTCTACCCCCGGCCAGGTTCTCGGCGTTCCCTAAAATAATATCGGGAGAAAAACGTGCTCTCAAATCGGGTAGCGCGGCGGCAACAGCCCTTCGACCCGGTTTGCCGAAAATATCGGCAAAGGCTAAAACGATCATGAAGGTTCACCTACAACGATTTCCCAAGAGACAGATTCAAGCTTGTTTCCGAACATAGGCCGTCCATCCTAACATCGGTCTTGTCCTGGGCAAGCCTCTCTTTGACGATCTGGGCATCGAAGCAGACTCCGATCTTCCGCGCCGGGAGATTTTGCAGGAATCGGTCGTAGAACCCGCGCCCGCTCCCAATCCGCCCACCTTGCCGATCGAAAGCCAAGCCGGGAACAAGGACCAGGTCATCGGGGCCCCAGTCTGTAACAAGATCACCCGACTCAGCCATAGAGGGCTCGAAAATGCCGGCATACCCTTTTTTCAGGCTGGAAAGTGACGAAATGTGGAAAAAAGAAAGACGGAGAGTCTTCTCATCGGCCTTTGGAAAAACGCATGCCGCAGGCCTCGCCCGCCAGAGATGAGTGAGATCGGGTTCCCAATCCAAAGGATAGAAAACCGCAACCGTGATTGCCCGTTTAAAAAACGGCCAACTTAATAAATTGCGACATACACGGGCGCTTAGATCCCGACGCAACCCGGAGTCCCGAGGATAGGCCTTCTTCCAATGATCCCGATATTCTTTCTTATCTTTCCGGCTGCCCACCGGCCGGGTGTTCACGACTCTGATCGCGGAGAGCGAGCCGCTAGCTCGAGATCCACGCGCTCGAGGAGGAGCTTTGCTTTTGTGAGAATCGCGGATCGATAATCAGTAGATTTTTTTGAGCCTTTGATCACCTGGCTTGCAAAATCAAAAGCCGTCAACATCGTCGCTTTCTGAAGGTTCATTCTCGGCGATTTTTTGCGAATCGACTCCACCCGACGCTTAACAAGTTCTGCGACTTCATTCAGGTGTTCAGGCGTTTCTTCGCCACTAAGAAGGTAGGACTCTTCACCAATCGTGATCTCTATTCTCGCCATATTGATTGCGCCCAGTTTACAGCGGAAAAAAGGTAACGACTACCTTTTTTCAGTGGCTCGTTCGTCGATTGGACCGAAGAGCGACGCGCCGTTCACTACCACGTCGATGACGACGCGATCGGAGGGAACCAACCATTTCGTCGTTGGTTTCCCGCTGTCGAGGATCTCCTGGAAACGCTTTTCGGTGAGGCAGGCGAAACCTTTGGTTTTATCCTCGTTCGAAACCGTGCCCGTGCCGACGATGCTTCCCGCCGAAAGAGGGCGTGTACGGCACGCGTGCGCGACGAGTTGTTGGAAGGAAAAATGCATTTCCCGACCGTTCGGATTCCCGAACGGCGCACCGTTCAGCTTCACCGTCATATCGGCGTGAATTCGCCCCTCTTTCCAAAGAGAACCCAGCTCATCGATGGTAACCGCGAATGGAGCAAAAGAAGAATTTGGCTTCGATTGAAGGAATCCGAATTTCGTCTCGATCTCCGTCTTCACGATCTCTCGGTAAGTAATATCGTTTAGAACGAGAAAAAGGGCGAAATGGCTCTCTAGCGCTTCTGCCGGCGTCCCTTTTGGAACGTCCGTCGTCACGACGGCGAATTCTCCTTCGAAATCCGCCCCATAGGAAGGATCCATAAGATCGATAGGCGCATTCCAAGCAAGCAGATTATCGCTCACCCCCTGATACATAAGCGGCGTAAGCCGAGCGGATGCGGGCATCTCGTCACCGCGGGCGCGGCGCGCTCGCACGACGTGAGAGAGAAAAGCACTGCCGTCATAAAATCCCGGAGAGTTTGGAAGCGGCGCCAGGCATTGCGAAAGATCAAGTTTGAAAGCACCGGGTAGAGCACCAAGCTTGACGTTAAGTCTTTCGGAAATAGCCCGCAGATGGGGAGAAACCTCCGCCCAATTTTCTAAGGCAGCGAGGAGGTTCGTCACACCGGCCTCACCGGGCCGCACCGCCCATTGGTTATCGCCAGAGACGATGACGAGTTCTCCGTTTCTGTTTTTGGGATCTTTAGCCCTAAGCGTTGCGAGTTTCATTGAGACATTCCTTTCACTCCCTGGGCGAGCGATTCGTCGGGTTCGTCGAGGCTGCAACTCCCGAACGTCCCGGCGTGTCGACGGCGAGAGGCTTCGATAGCTTCCACGGTCAGAGTATATTTGTCCCAAGCGAAGGTCTCGTTTGAAAAATGGAACCGAGACGCATCGGTTTCCTCGAGACACCTACGTACTTCCTTCGCGCCAAATCCCTCAACGCCTAGGGAATATACAAAAGCGAGAGCGGCAAAAAGGTTTACGAATCCGAAAGAACCCTGATGCGTAACGGCATGGTGGAGTCCTTGAGTCGCTTTGAACCGTAGACCATGAGTGGCACAGGTTTCGATGGCTTCACCCAAAAGTTCCGCCGTTGGAACGTAAGCCCCGCCTGTACGGATTTTGACACCCGGAGTGAGCATGGCGTCCGGATTAAGATCACACCACGTGGAAATCGCCTGCGCCGCGGTTCTCAGTTTCGCGCTCCCATTCGCTTCGAGGCCGACTTCGAAAAAAGGATCGAGCTGGCAACGTGGTAGATCCCGAAGCCGATCGAGAACCGGGCCAACAAAGGCTAAAATCCCAGCGGCGCCTTGGGTCTCCACGAAAGCATCAGAAGGAACCCTCGTTTCATAGGCAGTGACCCAAAGCCGCAGTGCACCGTCGATATGGCGTTGATTATAGCGCCGGATCTCTCGCAAATCCCATTCAACTGCCCTTAAGAAGGCGGCGGCACCGGGCTCTTCTACCTTCGAGCCAAGCGCGGTGAAGGGCCAAGCCGCCCCGTCGGCACCTCGGTCATAGAGCATCTTCGCGTCGATCTTCTTTAGATCCGCTAAGGGGAGTGCCAATTTGCCCATCAACCAAGGGTGTCGCCCGTGACGACGAAACGCCGCGGCCGTTTTAAGCGCATCGGAGAGCGAAAGGGCTGCCGGCGGAAACGTGCCCGCGTAGTCGATGATTCCCCCCAGGAGGGCGATCTTAGCTGTATATGTCATTTCGAGCTAAACCTAAATTTTTCCGGTCTACCTGTCGATGAGAAAGATAACTGTCCTTCCTTCCGAATCCCTTCAGGCGACGGAGACTTAAGAATGAAGAGCCCCTACACTCGCATCGACGCCCAGCGCGAATCCGAGGCCGAGACCGTGAAAAGCATCCAGGTGGAAAAATACGAGCGTTGCTCGTTCTGCAACTCGAAAATCATTTTTTCCCACGATCTCAATCTGACTTATTTGGAAGTGATTGAGACCGGTCGCTGCCCAGGATGCGGTGTCGCGATGAATCCGAAGAAATTTACCCTGCAATAGTACCGGTCAGGAAAAGACCGTGAAGACCTCGTAGATCCCAAGACAGAGAAAGAGGATCTGCAGGAACCCGAGAATTGACCGCGACGAATGCGTCGCGATTCCTTGCAACGCCGCTCCCGCGAACAAGGCTCGCGAAGCAATCGATCCGTACGGCGCGAAGGCAAGGAGCATAACGAGCAAGTTTACCGGAATGAGCTTGTGCACCAGCATCGCATTCCCGAGGGCGGCGAGGGCGGCTCCGATGGAGAGGAAGAGAATAGCGGCGGTCTGGCCTAAATTCGCTGGTGTGAGAATCGATGCCAGCGGCTGGCTTCCCTTGATGATGGCTAAGAGGTTCATCAGCGCCGAACCGTCGATCTCACGGCTGGCGTGGGAAAAGGCGTTATAACGCCAAAGCATCACGGCCGACACGGGCACGAGGAAGTAAGCAGTTCGCTTCAAAATCTGTAAGAACTGAAAGTGGCGTTGAAAATACCAGAAGATGTAAACCAGGAGAGGAATGGCAGCGACGGCTGAAACATCAAGCAGGGCGAGCCCGGCGAGGGCCAATCCAGCGAAGAGCCAGTGATTATCGAGCGCGTGCCGAATGGTCATGATGGCGAAGAGACAGCAGAGCGCATACCCAGACCCAAGGCTCATCTCGTAACTCGTCGGCCATAAGACGGCCAGAATCACCGCCGCATCCGAGACATCTGGCGTTACCATTCGATTCAAAAGAGTGTGCAACTCCCAAAGGAAGAGACAGAAGAAAAAGCTAGAGAAAAAAAGCAGCGAGATCACCGGCGATACGTGGATAAACTTAACGGCCAGCCAATTGATCCACAGGTACGGATCCCTCGTTGCGGAAAAGATCTGGGTCGGCGATACGGAAGTAATCCCGGAAAGGGCTCCGTATTCGGGAAGGTCGGCAACTTTGCGGGCGATGGCGCTGAATAACGGTATCCGGGAACTCATGAGCACGAGGTAAATGGTCAGGCAGAGGAGAATCCGATGCCCGATAAAGGCAAGGAAGGTTTTCCACATGGAGGGAATTTTACCATCGCGAGAAGGGTAGCGCTATGCACCCCTAACGACCGATGGGTTCTTTATAGATAACGCCGGCGGTCGAACGTATTCGTATTCGTCAGGCGTGATCGTGATCGTCTGCGAGTGGCGTCAGCGTCACAGTCACACCTCGACGAATCACGTCCAACCGCATACGATCACGACGACGAATACGCAGACGCTTACGGCCAGGTCAGTACGTTAGGGGACACGGATTTCAAACCCGTTGAGGATGCGGAGGTTTTCGCAGCCTGCTCGGTTCAACTCCGAGACTGGTCTATTTTCTTTGCCGGCCCGGAAGGATCGCGATCTGCGAAAGGCATGGTAGTTTGAACCAGGGCTGCCAATCCCAGGTCATCGTGGCGAGACGGGAATGCCCTTCTTTGCTGGGATGACAAGCATCGGCCGCGACAATACAGCTATAGTCGAAGTCGATTTCGGTATGAGGCAGGGCGGCGAAAACAGGCTCTAGCCGTTCCGGCGAAACTTCCTGGCGAAATTCCTCCACGGCACGTTCTATCGCACGATTTTTCTTCGCCAGGACTTCTATTCGTTCCCGGTATCCGTCTTGAGTGCTCCACTCCGACCAATACTTAGCAAACCCAAGATAGGGACGAAGCGTTTCACTACGTAACCCGGGAAGCACTCGACGGCCTTTGACTTCGGGCCGGCCCAGATCGGCAAGAAACTGGGGAATCGGCAGAACGAGCACTCGAACAGGTTCACCGTTTGAGACGGCTAGCTCGTGCAACGCGGCCTTGATGTTTCTCGTCAGGGCATCATCATCGGTCATTCCCGAATCAGGGCCCGTGGCCATGGCCACGTCGTTCACTCCAGCAGCAATAACCACGTATTTCAGGGAATCGTATTTCCCTTCACGCACCAATTTGGACACAAAACGAGCTTGGGCTGGCAAGTCTGCGGTCCTTGCCCCAACGCGGGCCACGTTGAACGCGTCCAGACGCGAATTCGGATCCTGGATCCGTAGGTATTCCTGCAAAAGTACATAGTGAGAGAGGATTTCAGTGCCCGTCGCCCAGGAGAGTCGGTATCGGTTGTCAGAAATCTGCCCGTTCGGAGCTAATCTACCATCGAACGTTCTTCGCGCTAAAGAAGCACTCCGCGAAAATAAAAGGGCGTGAAAGAGTCCACCCCAGGTTACGAAAGCCGATAGACCGAGCTCACCAAGGGGAGTTTCGGCGGAAGTTCCCACAGTTCCTGAGTCACCCAGCGCTGCCATGAGAAATCTCGATCCGGCCAGTCCCTGACGAGGGAATACCAAGACAAATAAGAAAAAAAGGGACGACAATTTCTTCATGGCGTAGCGACTCCCACGGGAAGACTCGCCTTATAGCCATAATGACCCACCGGGTCAAATCAACACTACATCTCGCCCAGCTGATGCTTCAGTAAAATCGCACCCGCCAATGCCGCGGTCTCGGCCCGAAGGCGATTACGTCCTAAGCCTAGGCGAATGGCTCCCGCCGCGTGAATCGCAGTTCGCTCCTCGTCACTCCAACCACCCTCCGCTCCCACGAGCAGATCGCACTCACCGCTGATGGCGCCTAGCAAAGCGCCTCGATCCGCTTCATCACAGAAGAAGAGCATTCGCCCCGACTCACGCTTGGCGAGCCAATCCGAGAGGACGGCTGCCGGGTGAATCGTGGGCAACCAAAGCTCTTCACACTGTTTCGCGACTTCGCGAAGTATCCTCCCCCAACGATCTTCATTCCACTCTTTGAGTTTGAGCGAATACCTCGTGGCGAGCGGTTGGAACCCGACCACTCCAATCTCCGTCGCCCGGCGAATAATGAACTCTAAGGCTGGTCCCTTAGGTAAACCGAAGCAGAGCTGCACTCGAGATCGAGCGCCGGACTGACGGACCTCCTTGACACGCACCACGCTTCCCTTAGGTCTGGCCTCGATGACATCGGCAAGTGCGAAATGCCCGCGCCCATCGATTACCGCCACTTCTTGACCTTGCTCGATCCGAAGCACACGAACCAAATGATGGGATTCCTCGGGACTAAGAATCAAATCACGGCCGGGAACGAAGCTTTCATCGGATAAAAAACGATGCATTATCGCTATCCCCGTGCACCACCCGATTGCGCCCATTCTGTTTTGCGTGATAGAGCGCCTGGTCGGCCGCTTTCACGAGGTCTTCTGGGAGCTCCCCCTCGGTCGGAAACTCGGCAAGCCCTATGCTTATGGTAAGGTAGGCCGGGCCCGCACTACCCTGGAAGGTCGTTCTCTCAACGGTCGCCCGCAATCGTTCGCAGATCTCCAGCGCGTTCACGATCTTGGTCTCGGGCATGAGAACGATGAACTCCTCTCCCCCATAGCGACCCAGGACGTCGGTTTTACGAAGATTGCTCGTAAAAATCTGCGCTGCCTTACGCAATGCTTCGTCACCAAAAACGTGGCCTTCCATATCGTTGAATGGTTTGAAGTGATCGACGTCGATCATAGCGACCACGCCAGATCGGGTATACCGTTTGCCGCGCTCGAGTTCTTCGGCGAAGCGATTGAAGAAAGCCCGCCGGTTCAAGACTTTCGTCAACGGATCGGTCATCGCAAGCTCAGAAAGCCTTTGGTTTGCTTTTTGAAGCTCCGCGGTGCGCGATTCAACCTGGGTTTCGAGTTGCTGGGCTAACTTGGTGAGCTCTTCTTCTTTGGCGACCAGGGCATCATTCTTCACTTCGAGCGCGATAAGAAGAGTGGCATTATCGCTTCGCAAACGATGGTACTCAGCCGCCTGTTGGATGGTAGTGACCATTTCCTGGTTGTCCCAAGGCTTAGTGACGTAGCGGAAAATCTCGGCGCCATTGATGGCATCCAGAATCTCTTTAGTCTCAGTGAAAGCCGTGAGAATAACGCGAGTTATCATGGGCCGGAGGGAAGCCACCTTCGCCAGGAAGTCCGTTCCCGACATATCCGGCATACGCTGGTCGGAGATTACCACGGCAAAATCTTGTTCCTGGACGATCTTCAAGGCTTCCAGGGGCGAAATAACTCCAACCGTTTCGAAATGCCCTCGCAAGGTTCGTTCGATGGCTCTCAAATTATCGATTTCATCGTCAACCAGCAGAATACGGGGTGATGCGTGACTCATCTCGCCTTTGTACGGTAGCAGGGAGGGGCCCTAAAAGGCTCCCGGTCCCCATGGCCCCTGCCGGATAGAGATAAGGAGAGCGGAAGAGCTCCGGTCCAGGAAGGCCGAGCTGGACTCGAAACCTACTTCCGCCCTCCACAACGAGATGATGCAACCTAAATACCAATCAGTAAAGCGTCCTTTTCTCCGAGGTAAGTGAGCCAAAGGCGATGAATTGAGGAGTAGACTATCAGAATTCGGGCCGCTGACTTGAGACACCAACAACTACGGTAAGGTGACAGAATGTTAAAAAGGTGGACCTCTGTCTGTGTTCTGAGCAGACGCAGATTCCGAGGCCTTTCCAATTGAGGACCTGCGAGGTAAATATAGAGCCTTCATGAACTTATCCTGCAATTGGCTGACGTACATATTCTTCGTTGGGCTCCTGTGCATGCAGGCTGAAGCAATCAACCGGCGGCCGAAATCTGAAATACCGATAGTTCCTAATAAGGCAAAGGTTGAGGCCTCAATCGAAATGATCCTACCCGCGACTAAAAAACACTTGGATCAGGGTATTTTTGCCGTTTCGATTCCCCAAGGTGATGTGATCTTTGAACGCAATCCGGACCAGCTTCACGTACCGGCCTCGGTGAACAAGGTATTCACCGCCTACGCCGTACTAAAAAAACTTCGCCCCACCACGACATTCAAGACCGGTATTTATGCGAAAGGAACGATCAGTAACGGAACCTTGACCGGAGATCTCTACCTAAAAGGTGGGGGCGATCCCAGTCTAGTTTCCGAGCGGATGTGGATGATGGTGAATGAGCTCACTCGATCAGGCATCAAAGACATCACGGGCAACGTCATCGCCGACTCTTCGTATTTCGATCAAGAGAAGAACCCCGCGAGTCGACCGAAGTATTTGAAAGATCAAGCCTACAACGCCCCCATTGGCGCGTTGTCTTTTAATTTCAACACCACGACGATTTACGTTCGAGCGGGAGAAGCTCCCGGCAAGCCTCCCACGGTGTACACCGATCCCGTGAACTCGTATATCGACGTAGTTAACCAGGCAACGACGGGAAAAACCGGTTCCGGGAATTCCATCGTGGTCGTTCGAACGAAATTCGTCGAAGGCGACATCGGAGACACCGTGCTCCTCCGCGGTTCCATCTCACTGGATAGCAAAGAGCTTCGCTTTTACCGCAATATAGTGAATCCGGCGCTTTATACGGCGCACATGTTCAAGACGTTTTGGGAACAACGCGGCCTCAAAATCGCCGGTCATATCGACGAAGGAATCGTCCCGCCGAATGCGAAACAGATACTTGAGTTCGATTCACTGCCCGTCTGGCAAATTATCTGGGGGATGAACAAGTTCAGCAATAACTTCGTCGCTGACCAATTGATGAAGAAACTAGGCGCGGACACTTGGGGCCCGCCCGGCACGTTGCAAAAGGGAATTACCGCCATGGGCGACGCACTTGAAGATATCGGGATTCCCCGCAATTCTTATCAAATACAAGATGGAAGCGGTCTCACGCGAGACACGCACGTCACCGCGCGGCAAATAGCGACGATACTCGCGGCGGCCTATCGGGATTTTTCAATCGCCCCGGAATTCATCGCGTCGCTCGGGATCGCGGGCGAGGACGGGACGCTAAAAAACCGATTTCCCAATTCGTCGGTACAAAGCCTCCTGCGTGCGAAGACGGGAACACTCGACGGGGTTACCGCACTCGCGGGATACCTTCCGTCGGCAGATAACGAAATGTTGGCTTTCGCCATTTTGTTAAACGATCCCAGGCAGAAACATGGCAGAATGTCGGGTTGGGCGGATCAGATCGCGTTGGCGCTCAGCAAATTCACGCGCGGCAAGGACGCGCCAATTCGGCGACTGGCACAGCCCGACTGATAGCGCGACCGGGAAGTGGTCGGAAAAAGGGGGAACCTATGTACGATATCGGTCTTGAAGCGTTTCTCGCTAAAGAACACAAGAAATACAAAAAACTTAGGCTCGGCGTGGTCTGTAATCAAGCATCCGTCGATAAAAAGCTCCGCCACATCCGCGATTCGATCATGGATAAGAAGCTGGGCCTCACCGTAACGTGCTTCATCGGACCCCAGCATGGCATTCGTGGCGAGAAACAAGACAATATGGTGGAGTCTGACGATTTCACCGATCCTAAATTCAAGATCCCGGTTTTTAGTCTTTACGGAAAATCGCGCGAGCCCTGGCCCGAGATGCTTGATCTTGTCGACGCTTTTGTCATCGATCTAATGGACGTCGGTACGCGCATCTATACTTTTATGTACACCATGGCAAACTGCATGCGCGCGGCGGCGCGCACCGGTAAGAAAGTCGTCATTCTGGATCGCGCGAATCCCATTGACGGTCTTACGACCGAAGGCAACGTGCTCGACCCGAAGTATGCTTCCTTCGTAGGGCAATTTCCCCTGTGCACCCGCCATGGAATGACCATGGGTGAGCTGGCGTTGCTCTTTAACGACGCCTTCGGAATCGGGTGCGATCTGGACATCATCCGCCTGAGACGTTGGAAGCGCGCGTCTTATGGAGACGAGTCAGGTCGCGATTGGGTACCTCCCTCGCCGAATATTCCCGGTTTTCTCTCCGCGTTGACTTTCCCGGGCTGCGTTCACTTCGAGGGCACCAATGTCTCCGAAGGGCGCGGAACAACCCGGCCTTTCGAATGGATCGGGGCTCCCTTTATCGATCCAGACAAACTAGGCTCTCGATTGAATGCGATGAAACTCCCCGGGGTTTATTTTCGCCCGATCTTCTTTCAGCCCACCTATCAAAAGGGCAAAGACGAGGTCTGCGGGGGAGTGCATATTCACGTGACCGATCGGCGAAGGTTCAACTCGTTCCGAACGGGCATCCAAACTCTCGCCGCCATCGCCGAACTCTGGCCGAAAGATCTAAAATGGAAAAAACCTCCCTACGAATATGAGCACGAGAAACTGCCCATCGATCTTATTTCCGGGACCTCGTTACTACGGGAGAATATCGAGAAGGGGACGATCGACGCATTTGAGGAGATAGCGGCGAAAGAATTGGCCCGGTTCCGCAAACTTAGAAAAGAGTATCTGATTTATTAGGTTAAGAGAGCCCGTCAGGCCGCTGCCGCTCCCTCACGAGCTTCTTTCGCCCGGTTTAGTTCCTGTCCGATCGCACCGAGAAGGGTGCTCGCGGTGAAGGGTTTTTGCAGCATGGCCGACGCCCCGGCAACCTTCGCGCTCGTCGCGCGTTCTTCGATAAGACCGCTCATGGCGATGACCGGTACGGCTGGCGCCAGTCTCTTCAAGGCGCGGATCGTAGTGGGGCCGTCCATCACGGGCATCATCATATCGCACAAGACGGCGGAGATCTTTCCCCGATGCTGAGCGAATAAAGCTACCGCTTCGGTCCCGTCCACGGCAGTCAATACACGGTACCCGTTCTCTTCCAGCGCTTCCTGGGCGATCGCTCGGATATCTTCCTCGTCATCAACGATCAGGATTAACTCGCCTTGCCCAGGAGGAGGTTGCATCACCGGTTGAAACTGCTGGGCGGCATCCCTTCGGGCGGCGGGTAACCAGATCTCAAAGCGAGTGCCCTGATTCACTTGGCTATGTACCGCGATGAATCCGCGGTGTGATTCGACGATACCCAGCACCGTAGAAAGACCGAGGCCCGTACCTTTACCAAACTCTTTGGTCGTAAAAAACGGATCGAAGATCTTGTCCAGGATATAGGTCGGAATTCCCGAACCAGTATCCGAGACCGCGATGCAGACATGCGGTCCGGCTTTCGCGTTTCGATGCTGGGCGGCTTGCGTCTCGTCGACAACGACGTTATCCGCGGTAAGCTTTAAAAAGCCATTCTCACCCATCGCGTCGCGGGCATTGATGCATAGATTCATGAAAACCTGCGAAATCTGCGTCTCATCGCCGACGATTGGCCAAATATCCGCGGAATGAGTGACCTGGATCTCGATCGTCTTCGGAAGGGTGTGCTCCAGGATCTGGCGTGTATCGACGAGAAGCTTCTTCAAATCGACGGTTTGCTTGCCGATCTCGCCACCGCCGACGAAGAGCAGGATCTGTTTCATGATTCCGCGAACGCGATCCGCGTTTTTCAGGATCTGATCGATGAAGCTGTTCCGTTTTTCCGCGTCGACGTCCTTCTTCAGCATTTCGGCGGAGAATAGAATGGGAAGGAGCGCGTTATTGACGTCGTGGGCGATTCCGCTCGCGAGCGTTCCGATACTTTGCAATCTTTCGGATCGGAGCCGCTGGACCTCCAAGGCTTTCTTCACGGTGATATCCCGGCACACGATGAGAATCATGATCGGCTTCCCGTCCTCGCTTCGCACGAGGGTAAGGTGCGTTGAGAGGGTAAGCTGGGTACCGTCCTTGCGGGTCTCCCGGCTCTCAAACTCCCTTTGCCCGCCGGTTCCCTCTATCAAGGAACGTGTGATCTCGGTCTTTTGGGCGCTACCGCCTCTGAACACGAGGGTGAAGGCATCTTGATCCATAGCCTCATCCGCCGCCCAACCGAAAAGCCGAGTCGAACTTTGGTTCCAAAACTGGATCTTTCCGTCGAGAGTGATGCTAAAGATGGCGTCGGGCGCGACATCAAGGAGTAAGACTTGCTCTTTGAGCTGCTCACGGGCCTCATTCTGTTTTTCCTCCGCGAGCTCCATGGAGCCGCCAAGCTTCAGTGCCACGCGGGAAATGACTAGACTCGTGATCGTCAGGATGCAAACGGCCGAGAGAGCTGAGACTACCGCTCCATTGGTCCGCAAAGTAAGCGGCAAAAGGTGGTAGAGCGAACCATCGATGATAACCGCTATCAAAGTAATGGGGAGAAAAGCGCGCAACATCTGCGCCCGAGCCGAATTGCCCAGGAAGGGGCGAACCGGAATATGGCGGGGGCCGATCGCGATGACGGAACCCAGGATGAGAAAGAAAAATGCCCAGGCGGTCGGCAGCGACATGGGAATGACGCTGCCTCCGTATAGTAGCGGCGTTCCATAAAAGTACCCAAGGATAACGGTCAGATCCAGGAAACCACCGATACAGGCGAGATAAGCAGCCCAACGAATGGCAATCCTTCGCTGGTCTTGAACGAGAATCAAAAGGCAAAGCGATACGCTGATCAGTAAAAGCACGAGCGCCGCGACGGGGGACATCCTATCTGCTAGCACCGAGCGGAATGTCCCTGGGTGAAGCTTGAAAATGTTCTCGATCCCGAACTGCGCTCGTCCCAGGTACTCCGTAAGCTTAAGGGCGCTAAAAACGCCCGTCGTGATGACCGCGGCGCCTGCCATCGGTTTCGCGAACCGGCGCGTTATTCCGCATACGTAAAAAGCCAGAGTAAAGCCCATCACAATGAAAAGTGTAGCCTCGCTATGGGCTATCGGAATGTACTCGGTACCGAAACTCGCAAAGATAGATGGCCCGCCCAACCATCCGAAAAGACCCGCTGCCCCGGTAAGCGCCGCCATCACCCAGCAGATCACCGCCAAACCGGGCCAGGATTTGGCGGGCGGAAAGTTCGGTTGTCGCGAAGGATGATCCGCCTCAGCGATCGCGATCTCTTCGGTTAAATCAGGTTCCGCAGACGTACGGCCGGTATTTTTTGCGCCATTCTTCATTTGGGTACTCTTCTCTTATCGGCTGAAAAGAGCGGCGCTATAACCCGCAAGAACCCAGACTCACGGAAGACTCAAATCACATAACCCGTAGCTCGTACAACGGCCGCAGCCGTGGATCGCGCAAAAAAGAGTCCCTCCTATTATGAGCGGACACCTTAAATTGGTATAGGAACAGCCTGCCGCTCCGGTGGTCCCGTAAGACGTATTGGCGGCAAAGACCGAGGAAGCATTCAGAAAAGCAACGACTGCCCCAGGAACTTCGTTCAAATTGATAGGACTGCCAGTGACGATTTCTCCATATCCGTTACCGTCCAGTGACGTGGTGGCTAATGGCGACATATCGGGATTCACGAGACCAACCGACGACGGCATTGAAGAAGCCGCGGCAGCCCCCGAATACGTGACATAGACGGTGCCCATAAAATTGGGATCGGAATTCAACTGAAGGGTAAAGGCAGTCCCATCGCCAGCGACCCCGTATTGGACCGAGCTATTGCCAGAAGCCGATGAACTGATACCCGTGGTTGCCGTGCCGCCTGAATCAACGCCGTTTACGTAAAATTGGATTACGGAGGGAAGGATCGCAGTGGGCGGGCAAGTGAATCCAGCTGCCAGTTGCACTGAGTAAGACCCAGATGAAAAGGGAGCTGCCGAGTTCGCGAACGGATTGCTCGCCTGTTGGTAGACTACTTCACTTCCCGTGTAGACATTCTTTTGAGGGCTATTGTCCGTGAGGCCGGTTACCGTGGCTTTGGTCACGCCATAACAAGGTTGCGTTGCCAGATGAGATGGAACGGGGAACGTCCCATCCGGTTTAATACTGGTCGTATTCCCGTCACTAAAGGTCAAGATACCGTCGATACTGAAACCCGACACGGCCGGATCAACGTTACGCATTCTAACGTCCGTGATTTTACGAGCTACGTTTTTCTTTGGCGCTGCCCCAGTTAATTCTAAAGAAACATGACCGACTACGAATGGTTCCGGAGCGGGACTGTCCGAACTACAAGCCGTGATAGTCAAGACAGCCATCACTAACCCAATGGTTGAAAGTTTTCGCATAGATACCTCCGTTGACGATTATTTATGTTTGTCACCTTTCGATGGTGCGCTTTTTTTCGGAGGATAAGTTGGCTGGACTGAAAAAGTTTGTATCAAACTGTAACTGACATGGGTGCCATCGCCTTACCAATTGAGATGTTCCACCCAAGCCTTGAACGAATCGACGGCAATATAATAACCAGTCGTAATTCCGTGGCGGCAATCGCTCTTTTCGGGGGCCCGCTTATTTGCGGATCCCTCGCTTGTCGAATAGACACCGATAATCGCGGGGCCACTCGGTGATTCCCGAATAAGGGGACTTCCGCTATCCCCACCGCAACCAATTTCACCGCCTCGCCCCCGCGCGACTTGAACTAGTCCCTTGGGCAGCAAAGCCGTTAAGGTGACAAGTTCGGTGAGATCTTGAAAGCTGACTTCTTTCGCCCGCTTCAACGCGTGGGAACCATCCCAATTCTCACCGTAGCCGATATTCCACAATGGTGATCCCGCGACGAGACCTTGCTCGGATCCCAAGGCCAAGAACGAGGTAACCGCATAATCATAGGTTGGGGACGAAAGTTGAATTGCGGCGACATCGACACCCGGTGTTTCCTCTTTGTCGTTGTATTGGGGATGAATTGCGACGCGAATGGCGTCGGCGTACGCCGAATCCGTCACTTTGAGCGGTTCTGGGCTCAGCGTAAAATGCAATTGACTCGCTTTGCGACCGATCACGCAGTGGCCAGCCGTGAGAACGATTCGAGCGCTAATCAAAGTTCCGGTACACACCGCGTCGGTGGTATCCAGAAAACCGACGCCCGCGTACTCTGCCGCGGAAAGAATGCCCGGCGGCTTCCGCTCCGGCTCGTTGCTATGCCCGCAACCGATCAGAGTAAGAACAATCGTGAGAATAAAAAAGCGTAATAGAAGAATCATAAAGATGGCCCCGACCAACAACCGTCATTCTGGAGCCAGGTTTTCAGAATTCCCGGCTTACCTTCGAAATCATCGTAATACTCGTGCCGCAGGCATTCCACGAGCGCGCGGCGCTCGGGCAAAGATAGGTCGGTACCCGCGGGCGGCATTCTTTGGTGCGTGACCACGTATCTATCCACGAGCGTGCCTCCCAAGGGCAATTCGAAAAACCTCGCCGACGGATAGTTGAGCGCTCCGCGCCGATCCCCGTTATGACAATCGGCGCATGCCATTACTTGAGCCAACCGCGCCAAACGTTGGGGATCTTTGATCTGATCTCCCGCGCACGATTTTAAAAAGGCTTCGGTGCGATAGGGGCCCTCAACGGGTCCCAGCGAAGGACCATACGCCGCCGCCGGCAAGTGCGCGTGACGAAGGGGACGTTGCGCGTCCATGCTGCGATTGGCACGGCGCAGGGCTTCGCCAAATCGCTTCGCATCGAAAAAAAGCGGATCCGGGACGATGGAAAGCAATGGCGTTTTATGGCAAAGATAGCAATTCTCGAGCGTTCCGGATTCGGCGAGACGCGAACTCAAAACGATGGAACCGTCGCTGCGCCGAATGCGCCAGAGATCATTCAGCCAGGCCTGATCGGCGACGCGGGTGACGATGGAAACGGAACGGACGCGCGGTAATTTCAGATCGTGACGCAACCCGAACTGGATGAACTGCGTATATTCCCTTCGGGGAACTTCGACGAAGAACCGACCGAGCGCATCGCTGCCGTCCGCCGTCGGCAAGTGTTGCGATCGGTAGACAAAGGCATTCCATTTCATTTTTTTTTCGGGAATGGACGCATTGAGGGCATCGATAAAGTTGAGCGCTCGATCCGTATATCCAGGCGATGTGTCATCTTCCAGCAGATCCAAAAAAGCCTTCTGCTTGAGTTCCGGCGGAAGGTCTAGCATGCCAGGATAGGGAAGATCGTTAAAATACTGTGCATCGCTTATCGCTAATCCCATTGAATGGCCTGGTTGAAAGGGCAAGCGAAGTGCGTCGACAAAATGGAAAAACCGATCGGTGCATTTGGGGAGACGATCTTTGCACGCGTCAAGGGCGATGGCGGCGCTGGAAAGGGACTCTTCGTTGAATCCCCCGGCGAAAACGCCATTTATCTGGCGCGATTGCCACGCCCGCCATTCCGGTAAGGTGCTAGGGCATGAGTTAAATAAAATCAAAGCGGTTAGCAATCCGACAAACATTTTTTCTTACTGCGCCGCGGTCCAAGAATGATATTCCGCGACGACTTCCATGTCGGGGATGAAAACGAAATCGACGAATTTTTCTTCTCCCAGTTCAACCCAAGCGTGACTAGCGAACGGGGCGAGGGTGACGCCAATCTTGAAATCGGCGTCGTGTCCATGCAGGTTCAACACATGCCAAGCGACGATCGCTTGATCCAAGCACCGTACCGGTACGGGTAGGAGATCGAAACTATCGACGAGACGCGCTCGAATCTCGGCCGCCGAGCAAGATTTCGCGAGCCCTAATTTCCGCAGGCGCGTGCCAATCTTCTTGAAAGTTCCAACCGTGGGCTCCAGCCCCACGAAGCGAGTGCCGAGGTACGATAAACCGTAGAGACAGGGATAGGTAATCCGATGCAACATATCTTCCTCATCACTCAAAATGCATCAATAAGGCAAGGTCGTTTGGGTCATAAACGGCATCTACCCCAAGACCGTTGGTGAGCAACGATCTTGGGTGAGGGGTTTAGCAAAAGGCGGCGTAACGCCAGTCTGCCCATCCGTGGACAGACTGCCCCCGGATGGTGGCTATGGTTCCGAGTTTCATGACTTGTGGTTTCTGATACTGCATTTTGCGTATCTCCTTTCTTATCTTAAGAAATTCGTTATAGAGCTTACCACTCAGAATGCATCAATGATGCGCCGGGCATTTTCTTACCCGCGGTAATGCTTTATTAAAAACACGGTACGAAGGCAGGATCGTTTGGGTCATGAAGGGCATCTACCCAAGACCGTTGGTGAGCAACGATCTTGGGTGAGGGGTTTAGCAAAACCCCTCAAAGATGGGGATCAGTGGTGTCGGGCGCCCCAACGCCAGTCTGCCCATCCCGTGTGATGCTGCCCCCGAATGGCGGCGACGGTTCCGAGTTTCATGACTTGTGGTTTCTGATACTGCATTTTGCGTATCTCCTTTCTTAAGAAATTCGTTATAGAGCTATTGACGCACTGGCAATGCGCTGCGCGTCATGCGCGGTATTGCGTAGCTCTACAAAATATTCCTGCCTTTACGCGGAGCATTGCCATTCCAATTGACTTGGGATACCGCTACGCCAATGGGAAGGATTCTGAAAAAATATCTCGTTTCTCTCCTCGCCATCTTCGTTCTCGGTGCAATCGCAAACCTCATCGCCCTCTCGTACCCCGTCGTGATGCGAAACCTGATCGATAGCGTTTCGACGACATCTCAGTGGAATTCGGGCGGACGCCTGCTTTGGTTAGTCGTCGCGTTAGCGCTAACCGGCACCCTCGTCTCGGCGCTGCGCGATTACGGCGCAATACGTCTTTCCGCCCGCTTCGACAACGAACTCAGCGGAATTATCCTTTTCAAGATCTTGAGGCTACCGTTGCCGCTCTTCAAGGCGCGCTCTAGCGGAGAATGGCTCCTAGCCATGCAGCAAGTGCAAGAGCTTAAAGTCGCGGTGGGCCTCATGGGAACGCAGGCGGTCTTCGATATTCTCCTCGTTCTGGGTTACCTGAGTCTTTTGTTCCACTACGATACCACCGCGGGCATCGTCTATTTCACCATCGCGACCTCGATCCTCTTCGGGCTCTCTTTCGTCGGAAAAAAGCTCTTCGCGACGGTTGACGACGGCTATTCTGAGAAAGCCTTAGCAAACACCCATCTCAACGAATCGCTCCGCAGCCCGTTGCTAGTTCGTTCGTTCGATATATCGTCGTGGTTGCACCAACGGTGGTTTGTCTCTTACTCGCGTTCCGTCAATCAATTTAAAAGAGCCGATTATATGGGTAGCATGTCCGCTGCCGTTTTTGAACTCAGTCATCAGGCGGCTCCCTTGCTCATCCTCGCTTGGAAACTCCCCGAGGTCAGTCGCGGAAAGATAACATTTGGCACCGCATTCGCTCTCAGTACGGTTTTCGCGATGGGTTTTGATCCTTTCCTGAAGATCGCCTCACTCCTCAGCCAAATTCCCAAAGCGGCCCGAAGCTATCGGAGCCTACGCGCCATTTTGGCGCAGGAAGAGGAACCAGCAGCACTCGAATCTCGAAGATTCCCCAAGGAAAAAGCCCTGGCCGTTAAACTCGAGCGGGTTGGATTCCGCTACGAAAATGGTGCCTCGGAGCCCGTTCTCCTCGACGTCGACTTTGAGGCTGCTCCCGGCGAACGGATCGCAATCGTCGGCTCTAGCGGGGCCGGCAAGTCAACGTTGCTGCAGCTATTGATCCGGATCTACGAGGTGACGGAGGGAAGGATCCTGATAGATGGAAAACCTATTGAAACGATTCCGACGACGGCGTTGCGCCGATGGGTTGGCGTCGTCTCGCAAGACACCGATCTTTTTTCCGGAACGATTCTCCAGAACATCGCGCTTGGCGATCCTCAACCGGATCGTATCCGTGCCGAAGAGTGCGTACGGTCAGCCAACGCGCAGGAATTCATCGACCGCCTACCTCAAGGCATCGACACTCTTTTCGGGGAAGGCGGTATCGGCCTCTCGGCAGGCCAAAAGCAACGCCTTTCGTTCGCTCGAGCCATTTACTGGAACCCCCGGATGCTCCTGTTGGACGAACCGACCAGTTCTTTAGACGCCATCACCGAGCGCGAAATCGCGCTGGCGTTACCCCAAATCGCAAGGGGAAGGACGATCATCGTATCGGCGCACCACCTCGCCACGGTACTGGACTTCGACAAGATTTACGTCATGGATCGCGGAAGGATCATTGAAAACGGCAGCCACCAGACCTTGCTTGAGAACGGAAGCTACTATTCCCGTCTCTGGAAAGCGCGCGAGCGAATAAAAACGCCGATCGAGCCTCGTTACGAAACCGAAATCGTCGACAAGATCGCGATGGCGCGATCGCATGGCGCCGAAATATAGGAGAAAACAAAATGAACTATACGATCACCTTGGATCCGTCAGTCGCCTTAAAAAAAGTAGATGGACAGACGGTACTTTTTTCTAAGCAAACCGGGGATTTTTACGGGCTGAATTCAACCGCCGTACATCTTGTCGAACAACTTCTCGCGTCCGATTTCGACACTGCCACAACTAAGGCCGCAAAGGACTACGGAGTCGAGGAAACGATCATCCGAAACGATATGACGGACGTCGTCGACTCCCTCCTCGAGGCGAAACTAATCCACCGAGTTCCCATCGGAGGACATGCCTAATGGGCCCAGTACATTATTTCTCGGTTCTTCTCGGCCGTTCCGAAAACGCCAAGCTTCGGCTGCATGACCACGATGGCTACGCGAAGAAGGGCCGGGTATCACTCGTATTCGACGGGCTCATTTACGGCGTACGAGGGGAAAAGACGTTACATCCCGCTACCCCGCCCCCGCAGATCGCTTCGTTCCTACTCGAAGCATACTTGCGTTCTCCCGACCGTTTTTTCGACGCCCTGGACGGACAATGCACCGTCGTCATCGTCGACGGGCAGGACACCGTCCACGGTTTCAGGAGCCGACTCTCGCCGACGCTCATCTACTATTCCGATCGAGTCCTCAGCAACCACCTGATGCCCGTTTACGAGGCGTTAGACCGGCCGGCTCCCGATTTGCGCTATTTCTCCGATTTTCTGGCTGACCACCCCAAAATTTATTTCGACCTGCCTCGGACCCCGTTCGAAGGAATCCGGCGACTCCTTCCCGGCGAAACCCTCCGACTCAGAAACGGAAAACTTGCTATTACCCGTGCAAAGGCGGTGCCCAAGGGACATGAGACCTACCCCTACTACGCAGACCAAAAACTCGAAGAGGTGGCGCCACGGGTACTTCGACTCCTTGAGAACGCCGTTCAGACGCGCCTTGGTGCAAGCGACCGACCGATAGTCTGTGAACTTTCGGGGGGGCTCGACTCCTCGTTCATCACATCACTCGTGGCCCGGCGAGCGGAAAACGTCTCGGCATTCATGTATTCTTATCCACTTCGCCCTTCTCACATGTTTAGCGAAAAATGCGCGCGGGCGGTCGCGGCCGACCTAGGAATTCCCCTTACCGTTTTGGATCCCTCCGAGGTTTCAAAGGTGGATCTAGCGACTGAACAACATTATTGCGATGAACCCAATGCCTTCTCTTGGCAGGGGTTTCTCTTTTCCGAGTCCACGGAGAAATTAGTACCCGAAGGCTCGCTGCTTTTCAGCGGGATGGGTGCGGACCAGATCTTCATGCGCGATGAGAGAATCTTTCCCTGGCTATTACAAAATGGCCACTACCGCGAGTTTCTTAAGACGGTGTCGGACAAAGCGAAAGGCGCCGAGCGCTCGAAAGTAAATCTCGCCTGGCAAGCCGCGCTCGCGGCGCTTCCGAAAAGTGTCTACCGCAGGCTGAAGACCCCTTTCGATGGTTTTCGCTTCAACCCGTTCGCGGTAGAAGAAATGAATTCCGGTATGGATCCGGTCGTGACGGCTCCCTGGCTGCGGGACTTACCCCCGACCACCGCACCATCCCTCGAGGACGATCTATCGCCCATAGAGTTCTCGTACCTGATCGCTCCCAGCACGACCACCGACCCATACGACGAACCTCGCGGCGTCGCGTCCGCTCACCCCTACTGCGATAGTCGGCTAATCGAGTATGTTACGAATGGCGTGAGCCGGCATCTCGTTTACGATTGGAAGAACCCCTACAAGAACCTACTTCGTGAAGCAATGCGGGGTCTAGTTCCCGAGTTCGTGCGAATGAGGGAAAAAAATGATTTTTCATTCGAAGGCTTTCGTTCCAAGATGCTCCGCGACAACGAGGTTTTCTTGCGCCAGTTCTTGGGGGATCTCAACATCCCGCAACGAGATCACATCGATCGCCAAAAAATGATGGTGGCTCTTGATGAGGTCTTCTTCGGTGTTTCCACCGATTCGACTCGGAAACTACTGGCATTGCTATCCTACGCTCTTTGGTGGAGGGATTTCTCGGCGATTGCGGCGGCACGAAAAAGGCGTCCGAAAAAAATTCGCGAATCGCGTCGGAATGCGACAGTGGAGATAAGTGCCGGTTGAACAACGCTTTACTTCTCCCATGAGCTCCGTTGTGCGGAGCTCATGGGAGCACGAGTTATTCAAACTCGCGCGGAACCATCAATGGTAGTGCCGGGCGCCCCAACGCCAATCTGGTGTTCCGTGGTAGTGCTGCCCCCGAATGGTGGCAATGGTTCCGAGTTTCAGGACTTGCGGTTTTTGATACTTCATAAAAAAGTACCTCCTTTCTTGTCTGATCGGATACAAGCCTGATCCCCTACTGCCAATGGACGGTGCGCCAGCTCATCGCGTCTAAATATGATTCGGCGCACCTTAGCACAATGATTTCCAAGCAAACTCAGGTGAAAAGCCGATTTTATCGACGAGCCAGCTGGAAACTACGATGAAGCATCGATCTCAATAGAATCCGGATAGATTTTTTTATCGTCGTATCGAGGCGGGTTTGCGTGGGATTTGTTTTGGTTTATCTTTTCCCTAGAAGCGGAGGAAGGAACGCTTCGAGCTCTTCCATATAAGGAGCCATGCGCCCACTTCTCATTCCACCCGGATAAAGAAGTACCTTGTCACCATGGCGAGCAATTTGACGCCGGATCACGTCGAGCAGCTTGAGCGTCGTGAAATTCTGTTCAACATTCAGCGCGACCTGCCGTTCGTCCGCACCTCGGTCCGCGATCTTATCGAGAAAAATCGCATAAGGATCGGCATTGAGCGGAATCTGGAATTGTACTTTTCCCTTCGCATTAACGAGATATGCCATCGAAGCACCCGCGCCTTTGCTCCTCAGATCGAATTTCACGCGATTCCCATTGGCTCCGACGAACTCCAGAAGTTTTGCATTATGTTCGAATTCAGGTCCCAGCGCCCTTACACCTCGAACACCCTTTCCGACGAACGCCGCTCCTTCCGCGAGGTTTCCGTTCCGATCCTGAAATACGAACTTAAACGAAGCATAAGTTTCTCCAACTACATCGGTGGGTTTGTCAGGATCCCCGTCCACGCCCTTATAGCGAGCGGCTTTAATCTCGGTGGGACGAATTGTCTCGAGCTGCCCAAAATCCCTCAGGAGGGGAAAAAAGTGCGACATCAAATCGAGAACCACGCCGTCGTTCAGAACGGCCACCCGATTCTCAATCTCAGCCGCGCCGTCGCGCGCTTTATCCACGGTATCGGGTAGCGTCGCGTCGGCGCCACTTCGATCCTCGAGAAAATAAAATGTCGAGCTCTTGATGTGTCCACCGAGGAAATCCTGGACTATTCGTATTTGTTCATCATCTAAAGTGACCCGAGCGCGATAATGGTCATATGCCCAAACACGATCGTTGAAGGGCGTGAGTTCACCCATTAGGTCCATCGCCACATCGAGATCGGAATCAAGTACTTTCTCGACGAATATTGTCTTTGGTGGGTGCGGTCTCTGAAGCGCATCCATCACTGCCTTCGCATGCGCCGAGGCAATATTGGCGACGATTACAGTATCCGCAGCGAGAGTTTTGTATGTCTCAAATTCCTCCGGAACACTCTTATCGAGAACCGTAATCCCGAGACTACGGAGAAAAGCCCACGTCTCCCGCATCTTAGGAGCCCGCTTCGGATCGTCTTTCCAGTAGCGACTGTCGTCCGCGCAATAAAGAACAAAGTCGATTTTTTCCCGGTATTGTTCACGCACTTTTTTGTACGCAGGACCGTAAAAACGCTTTGTCACATCACCCGCACCCTCAACAAGAACGATATTCCTGAACTTGGGAGTGGCCAGGCTACTTATGCATTCGCTATCAATCGCCTGCGAAGGAAAGGCCAGGATTGCCAGAAGAAAAACTATGCGTGCGAACATCACTAACCCCTTCCCACTAGACTTCAATCAATAGGATCGAGCTATCGTTATCAATGCAGCAAGTCAACAATCTGTAAATAATTGACTGGATACATTAAAACCGTTACTACGCTCCTCCAAACAAATGATTTTCCGGCTACGACACATTTCGCTGTCCTTCCTTCTCTACACGTTACTTGCGTTCGGTTTTACCACCCCCTCATCGAGTCAAACCCTTCGCTGTCAAAATGCCCTCAGGAATGGACGCTTCGTCCTCCCGATCGAGACAAGTGATCTAAGGCGGCTATGGGAAGATCAAACACTTCGAGAAAAAGCCATTTCATTCTTTAAAAAGGGCCTTTTCAAAGAGTCCCCAAACCTAGGCGCCGAATTTATCGCCAAACTCGAACGCCTCCTACAAATGTCGCCGATTCTTACCGACGACGCGATCTATATCGGGCTACGTCATTTTATTTTGGATAACGAAACAGTTTTTAACTTGGCCTATAAAAAGGATGACGACACAAGGATAAGAGAACGGGTTCGGCAACTGAAAGTCATGACTCCCAACACGCCCGCGACCATACTCGACATCGGTGCAGGAACGGGACAAATTGTTTCT